>Ga0209208_10005650_pt1 | contig 17365 bp, 12 predicted proteins | sample S1TSphfallax_3_FD_187694 | JGI IMG/M metagenome (GOLD analysis project Ga0209208, IMG submission 187694) | Host-associated microbial communities from peat moss isolated from Minnesota, USA - S1T2_Fd - Sphagnum fallax MG (SPAdes) (version 2) | ecosystem: Host-associated > Plants > Peat moss >... | reverse complement strand
AGAAGAAAGATATAACTGTATCTGTGCCTAACAAGTTTAGGGTTTAGGGTTTAGGGTAACAAGTTAGGCACTTTGATACGTAATAAAGCTATCTGTGAAGTAAGACAAACACAGCACCAGAACCCTGAGTTTGGTCATACCCAGGGTGAGATTCAAAAAACACCTGCAAAAAAGTACATTAGCATTCAAGGGACGGAGGGGGGGGAGGGAGGTGAAACTCAGAAAACCATCAATTTTGGTGGTAAACTGAGTTTCATCCTGTCTTTCCTTGTTCCTGCGCGCCTCCACTGCTGCTACATATATTTTCACTGCTCCTACTTGTACAACTACAATAATTAGTCTCGAACCTTGTCCATTAAATGCTGAGTTTCAGCATTTCATACTCAGTTGTTAACATTTCATACTGAGAATTAACAAAATGTCTTTACTTTGCAGATACCACTGAAAGAGGGGATACGCGGTGAAAGGAGGCCCAAAGACAGGGCGCAGACAAGGTTACTTTATGGATAACTTTAATATCTATTAAATACTGGAAAAAGTTTATTTTGCAAACGGATTGGGAGTCTTAGGGAAATTAAGTATTTAGGTTTTTTCTTTTTCTTGAATTAGGCTAATCAATACATGGGACTTGGAGTTTTAGGGTGCAAATAAATTTTAAGGTTTGTCATTAATGTTATGAGAGTTCAAGAAACTTCTTTTCCAACGTTGGCATTGTCATGTGTGGCATTTGGTCCTTCTCCTGATTCATTAAGTTTGAATAGCTGTGCCCACTTTTTGTGGAGATATAATGTTTAAAAATCATGATGAAAGTGTCAATGTGCATTGTTCATATGTTGTTCCGACTTTGAAATAATTGTAATTTATTAAGAGTTTTGCAACATGATTGAAAAATTAGGCAATTCTAGGAATTTTTTTCAAGAAGTAGGCACAATAGACAAGTAATTGCTAGGCATTTCCTCTTGGATTTAGATTTGTGCCTACTTGCAACATGCTTACTAAAAAAATGGGAGAGCAACCTTACAACTATTCAATGTCACATGGTAAGGAATACATGTGAGAACCTTCCCCTCCTAAACCTCATGATCTATGAATGGTTAAGTTCATGATAATTTTCAAATAACTAGAGCTCAGAAGTGTGGAACATTCTCAAAATTTAGGGTCAAATATAGCTTGTTAAGGGATACTTAATGTCTGTCTTCAATTATTGTTAGTCCTAACACTTTTACATTAGAAGTAGCTTGCACCTTACCAATAGAAATACGTGGTTTCAAGCATAACTATACAAAAAGACTCAATAAATTAGAAAATATTTTGGAATAAAAGTTTAGAAGTAAATAAGGTGAGACAGTCTTTTTGATATTCCACTATTTTGAAAATCTCTTCTATTGCTATGCATCTCATTTTATTTCATGTTTTTACAATATGGGTTTAATTACAAATTTAATCTTCTATTAATCAAGACAAATGTTTATGTATGAAATAAATGAGATAATTTAAGTTTTCAAAGCATGGACATTATATATTTTACACTATTCTTTTCATTAAATATCTTGTGCAAGACCTTTTTCTATATCCTTGGAACCTCCTTATATTACTCTACCATTTGCATGGTGCTAAATGGTTCATACTATTTTTGTTTATGTTTTCCTTATGTTGTTTAAATGTTATGTAATCATGTTAATAGTTGTTAGTTTCCTTTATTAATTACTATTTACCACTTGCCAAAATGTATTGTACACAAATCATACATTCCTAAAGCATTCAAAATATTTTTTGGTGTGAATTGAAGGTCCATATGGCTCATGTAATTTACCTCTGCAATTGGAGGGAATATTTTATTTCAAGAAGGATTTTTATGTTTTGTAAAGTTTTGGCTATTTATAGGACTAATGATTAAATCATATAAGTTTATTTCAAACATTGATATCATATTTGTTTAGTTTGATTTCCTTTGGTGGGCTCTTTCTTTCCAATGGGAAAAGCTTTCATTTGAAAGCATTATCAACATGGGTTTGCATTAGTGTTGGGTGCATAAATGCAAATAGACAATTTACATGTTATGTAAAATTGTGTAAGTGTAAATCACTTACATGCCCATGATTTACATTTACACGCCAAAGTTTTTAAACTTGCATTTTACATTGTTTATATTATGAGATTTACAGTTACACTTGTTGATGTGAGTGTATATATTTTTGAAACACATGTACATGATGCTATGTAATTTTTCTTGAAATGTAAGTGTAAATCATGGTGCAATAACTTCATGAGGGTATTGCATTGCCCATTGTCTTTAGATATTATTGTTTGCAAGAAAATGAAGGTATTACATTTCACACTTTCCATTGATGGCTATGGTTTTCTAAAATAAAGCAAGATCGCAAAGAAAGTAAGGTGATAAGGGCATTTTCTTGAAACAAGTTGTTGATGAAGCTTGTAGTAATACAGGATTCAAACTACAAGTTGATTAAAACACCATCACTTAAATTGGCAAAACTTGTAATGAAGAACAACATAGAAAAGTTCATCCAAAGCCCAAAACCTTGTTGCGCTAAACCAAATGAAAGAAGTTTCAAAACAACCACAAGAAAGAAGAGCAAAATAAGAAAGAAAATAAGAAGCTCACTTGAAAAAAGTTGTTTTTCAAGCTTTCAACTATGGAAAGAGTTATAAGATGACAACAACACCACCAATTGCATTTGCAAACAACCTTTAAATAAAGGGAAACAACATGGGGGGGCTCACAATATTACAATAAAAGAAACTTTGCAAGATATCATTCCTTCACATTTAACCCTCTTTTCTTTTCTACCTACTTCCTTCTTCTTTCCTCATGCCTATCATTTGCCCCATTACCTTTTCTCCCCTTTCTGTGTCCCTTCTTTCTTTATTGAATTAACTCCACTCCCATAGCCATCATCTTGAACCTTGTGATATCTATCTATGAAGCAATATGGTTTGTTTTGTTTTGTGACATTGAAATCTCTCAAACCACGATGCTTCATGCTACTGTATTTTGGAAAGCTTTCATCAAGGTGCACCAACTTGGTTTGGGATTGTTCGCAACTATGGTGTGGAAGCTTTTGATTATTGAACCATTTTTTCAATGAAAATAAAATAAAATAAAAAATAAAAATTGTATTGGAATTTGGGGACATTCTTGCTGTTGTTGGAAAGCCCTTGATGAATTAAATTTAATAGAGTTTATTTCACAAATTTCAAAGCAAAGATATGGAAGATATTTTTTTTCAAAAGGATTTTATTTTTGAAAATTCCAATAAATTGCAAAAATTGGGTTTGGGAGGAAAAATCAATTGAGCCCTCGATGTGTTCACATGTGGGTCAATGGCATAGGTTCCACTAGTAGAAAAATAAAAAATAAAATGCATTATCAAATATGTTATTGGGTGTTGTGTTCATTATTTGTTCATTTTATATGGTTTTACATAGTGTGTAATATTATATAAATGTGTATTTGTTTTCAAAAATATATATTTACACTTACACTTATGTTATTTTACACAACATGAAATAACATTAAATGGTTTTACACCTGCACTTACATGTCTAGAGTTTTACACTTACACAAATATAAATGAAAATTATACACTTACCTGAAATGTATATCAAAAACCATATTATATTTGCACAACATTGGTTTGCAATTAGCTATCAACTCATGTAGGCCCTTACTCTAGTAAGGCCCAAGTGTATGACCTTACCTTGCCAGTGATTTTTTTGGGGCAAAATTTCACCACTTGCCAAACAAAAAGAAATTGGAAAAAATTGAATTATTTTTAAAAAAAATTTAAATTCGAGAAAAAATGCTAAAAGTTTAGGGAAAATTGCCAAACTTTTGAAACCATGAAACTGAAAAAAAAACCTGCACCCCACACTTCATTTACCTAAAATCTATTGGCTATATGGTAAATGGTGAAATTTGAACCTTACCTACATTACTTTTTGTTAAAACCTACTTACCTTCCCCTGACGGATTTATTAAAAAAAATGTACTTATACTACCTGGCTCATATATCGTAATACCTAGCCTGGTTTGTCACTAATTAATTACTTTTTGGAATTTCCAATTTTTTTGAAAAATAAATACATAAAAAATCTGAAAAGAAACACACTATCTTCATTATTTAGTATAATGTCCAGTTATAAAATATTGTTAGTTTTATTTCTGAACATGAATGACACAAAATATGCAACCAAGTTAGTTAGGTAATATGGTATCAAAATCTGTATATGGTGGTGTACCTACCAACTAATGGTTTGCACTTAATTAGATGGGACCTCTTATTTTTGGGGCACCAACAATGCAGTCTAGGAGGACTTCTTGTCATGAGCCCTAGAGTAGTGACTTCACAGCTAAGCAGGTTCCTCACCACTTGAGGTATGTGCCTTCACCCTCAAACTAACATGATAATTAGGTGTGAAATAGCACTTGTATGCACCTCCTATCTTGAGTTCATATACACAAAGAGGATATTGTGTGCTTTGGTTTCAGTCCAGTCAAATAGAATTGTAGGATTCTTCGAGCCATGTGCCAAAAATCCATTAGACCATGTTGCACTGAATTGTCACCACATTTGCATGTCTAATATGCATTTTCCTCCATCAATGAAGGTTTTGTTCAAGTGCATTAAAGATGCAATCACATGATACATATCTCCTCAATATGGGTATGTTGCACAATGTAATCCATTTCTTTTCTACAAAAATCAGAACCTACCTCAGTCTGAAATGCTGGATCTGAAAATCTCTCTTCATGCATTACATCTGCTGGAGTTTGTTGCAGGAGTTGATAACGCTGTCTTTCTGGGACTGGAATTCTTGTTTAACAAATTTAGAGAACTTGTCCACCAACTTTCCCTGCATCAAAGTCACAACCACTATAACTATAAGCTTGAATGACTTCTTCAATGGCAATACAAATGGAGCATCCTACATATTTGGATGTCCCAATGGAAGGATGGCCATAAACAGCAGTTTCTCGCAAATTCTGAACTGAATTCAGCAATAGTACCAACAAGCAGGCACTGTCAAAAAAGGATCAATGTAAAGATGTGACATCTTGAAGTCATCGCCTGAGCATTCGCTTGCCTCCAGCAATAAGGCATCATTTTGATGAGAATTAGCTCATGCTGTGACCAACATGAGAGCAAATGATATAATGGTTGCATATCTACTGAAATCCAGAGATTCTTGCACTACAATCTCTATCTTGTACACGGGACACATTACCACTTTTAAACTTATGCAGTTTATTTGTTTCAAGAAACTTATATATATGGATCTTAGCTTAGTACAGCTGGGCAACTTGGTGACATTGCAACACTGACATTTAGTGATTTTCTAGACCAACTACTAGGTGCATTTACTCTGGTCTTTCAGTTATCCAGTGTTGAGTCTTTTTTGAGGAAACTAGCCAACCCTTACACTAAGCATCCATTAGAATATAAACAGTTATAGATAATGAATGGTACATCAGACAGCACAAGGTGAAACCAATCAATGCATGTTCTGATCCATGTTCTACAAGGCTACATAAGAGCTGCCACCTTTGGCCTCAAGCTGCAAGCCAGTTCTTGAAAGTCCTTCAATAACTCTATTTCATTGAGGCTCTTTTTGAATCTCCCAGAGCCAACTTTTGCCATTTCCTCCAGGATCTTATCATTGCAGTTTTGATCAGAACCAAACTTTATGGTGTGAAATATAACCCTCAGCTCACGCTCCTTAATCTTCTTCACAAGTTCTACAGGGTCATCACCTTTACTGTTCTTGCCATCACTTAGGAAAATAATAACAGGAATTTTCTTGTCCAGGGCCAAATTTTTCCGAGACCGATCAAGAATTTCCGATGCCTGGCTCAGGCCACAATGGTAATTTGTGCCACTGCTGGTGTGGTAAGTAGTGAGTTTGTCTTCAAGGGCTTCTGATATATCCTCACACTCAAATGCAATGGTGGCAGAGCTGCCAAACAGAACAACAGATACAGAGTCTTGAGGACCAGATGGTAGATGTCTCCGTATGAACTGGGAAATAGCTTCATACACACAGCCAAGCCGATTATTGAGCCCCCATCCTGCAAACTTCAGCAGTGATGGTCTGCAATCTCCTGTTCTCATGGATCCAGATCGGTCAATGATGAAAATAATGTTATTCAGAACCTCCTCAGGGTGTTTGCAAGGGAAGTGGTGCCCATCCTTACTCACACCTACTCCCATCACAAAACCTTCAGATTCTGGTTGTGAGATGGGCTCATGCCACAGTACCTCTGTACAATAGGAGATGTTCTGAGTAGGCCTGGTTGAGGAGTTGGTGGCAATTATATTAGTGTGATCCATGGAGCGGCATTGGTGGTTGCACAGAGCAAATTGCCTCTGGTCATCCTCACTACAAGGGTCTTTGAAACCAACATATTTCCAGTAGGCGGCATGAGTGAATTCATCTTTTGGGGCATCAAAATCAGGTCCATATTTGTGAATCTCATGCCTTGCACCTGGACAACACAAAGACACCAGACTAGAAGATTGTCACATGATTGTTCATGAAAAAATCTGTTATAAAAAAGGTACATATTTATGTTTTGTGTGATGAGCTCACATCAATGTTTGAGGTTAGGAGCACATTTATTCAAGTTGTAGTTTTCCAGCTGTATACCTGGTATGTGAAGGTTTTTTGCACATGGCCCATTTTTCTGTTTCTGGCATGGAAGGAGATGGATATGGCCACGACCCTGGGCCTTGCAATGCACCTTGCACATCTCTGCTACACCTGAGTCCCCCTGGGTGTACTCACGATTTCCAATCTCAAAATCTTTGTCCTCTGAGACAAAATTTACATTTCTCATGTTCCCATGAGTTGTGTCATGGAGTCCAGCATGCTGGTATGGCAGGTGGCAGAAATACTGACATGCTGGACAGCGCATATGACAGAAATGAACTGCATTTGGATTGGTTGTGTGCAGATGTTGGCCATCATGGCATCCCTGCAAAAGAACTACTAGTGAATCAAAGATGCACAACCACCATTTAATGTGATTAACATCTGCCTTTGCCAAAGATTGAACCTGGTCAACTGCATTAACTTCCAAATAATGGACCAAATTACAGATCCCTAATGACCTCCCCAATTCTACAATATGTTACATGTGTGTACCTTGAAAGCAGGGATGGCAATGCAGCAGTACTTTCTATACCAGTTTTGCTCTGAGACATATTCATACTCAAAGCTTGAACGTTTCCCTTGAAATGTGGAAGTATTCTTCACAAGTTCAGTCTGGACTTCACAGAGCCCAGGCATCTCACACAACTCGTTGCACTGATGCTCATACTCACAGAAATGGTGTTTTGCAACTGTGTTCCCTCTTGTTTCAAGATCATGAAAATGATTTTTTGAAGCACAGTTGCGATTGCACCCAGGCATTTCACAACTCTTAGGGCACCAATTCTCATGGCAAGCATGTTGGTCATGATCTCCCTTCTCAAAAGGATTGACACAGTGGTTTGTGCAGCCAGGGAGAGAGCATGGCATGAGGCACATGTGCATGCGAGAACTACACTTGTGTTCACCCCCATGCCTTGCATGTAGGGAACATTTCCTGTTGCAGTTTGACACTTTCCCATAGTAGCTACACTCCTGATGACACGTATGTTCTTTTTGCTGGCAATCATGAGAACCTGCATGTCCTGCTACATCACTGCAGTCATTCAACTGCATGCAGGGTGCACCATCATCAGAACAATGGGTACATGCTTGCTTGCATCTATGATCTCCCTTGCAAGAGTGATTCCCTGGATGGGATCGCTCAAGAATACAGTGGAGAAAGCATTCATTGCACTTAGAACCACAAAGAAACAATTTCTGCTGAAGCTCTGTCAGCTTTAATGAAGCCTCCTGATGCAAGTTTTTGACATCTCCATCATGCTGGAAATCCATCATATTGACACGCAGCCACTCAGACACCCTGTATACATATGCACAGGACTGTAAGTAATCATATCAACTGTTCCAAGTGGTGAAGACATCAATCATGAACACTGAGCTGTGACCTATGTTTGCAGGTGAGCACAAACTGATTATACGATTTTTTAGGAAGTGCAGACTTTTTTGCACTATCTCTCTGGTTAACAAATATTATGTACCTCCATTTTCGCCTCTCTGCCAAAGCTCTCAGGAAGCACTCAAACCCATCATACCATGCTTTATCCTCTTCACCCTTTCGTGGAACCTTGTCCTCAAATTTGTTTTTCAGCAGTTCCAAGATATCATAGATCATCTGCATGATAGAATTTCATTAGATGTCCTGTAGCTACTTGAGGCACAAATGGTGCAGTATAACAAAGTGGCCTACGTAATATAGCGACATACTTGTAACTAAGGCATGAAATAATAGAATGAAACAGCAGTCTGGACATGAGAAGAAAGACTACCTGGTCTTTATGAGGAGACATTTGCACATTTTTATCGCTGAAAGAAAAGACCTCATTGCCCACTTGCAAAGGATTTGACTCTGGGATAGGTTCTTTTGTATCGAAGTTTATGAGTCCATTCTCAGCGTCTTCAACATCAGCTAAACAACCTGATGATATTGCTGAACCCAAGTGCTTCCTCAGCAAGATGACCTTGGATGCAACACGCTTTGAGTCAAGTGGTGACCAGTCCTTTGCAGTGATTTGTGCAATAACAAGTTTGAGGTCTCTGTTGAAGCACCGACCAATCTGGTGGTGAACTCGCAATTCTTGAATAGTTTCAGCGATCCCATTGATGCTTTCTTGGAACTCAGGATGCTGGAAGGCAGGCATGGCGGCGATCTCCACATTCCCATCATACATCATTGTCAAGAAGTTATCTTGGGAATTGTGGCAGATTTTTGATACCTTCTGGAAAAATTCCTTTCTCAAGTCCTCCACATCTGCTGTGTCAACATCTTTGATGGCCATGTAAAAGAGACCTTTGAAAAGCTTGGCATCTTCTTTGAACAAGCTTACACCGCTTTGAAATCTTTCAAAGACTGCCTCTGTCTCTTTGTCCAGATGAAAATCCTGCAACACCAACTGCAATGAGTACTCTGAAACCATGGCAGGAGTTATGCTTATAGGAATGACTTACATAAAAATGAGAGTCATAGAAGTGGGATTGCGATCATTTGATATTGTGTCTTACTGCTGTGGAAGACTGTCACACATGCACATCATTCTTGAAAAGAAGAGGGAATGGAAGTGAACCTTCTTCTCACCTTCTTATTGAAAATAGTGATGTTGCTGATCGCTGCATTGAGAACAGAGAGAAGCATGTCTTCCTGTTCACTGCGTTCAAAGCTTCCAAATCCTTCAAAGTCTAGAAGGATGTAGAGGCAACTTGAGGTGGGGCAGGCAGTCATCCAAACTCCATCAGTGCATCGCCCTCCAGCCACATCAAGCAAAGAACCACTCAAGTGGTTCAACAAGTAAGATTTTCCACTGCTTTGTTTCCCCATTGATGAGACCACCTTGATGTCTCCAACCCAACTTTCTAGTACAAACTCATAGAATCCAAATTGAATTATCTCTGCCAGAGACAGAGCATCTGCATAATTTCGATCTGGTGGGATCTGTAACCCATCGACAAGTGGCTGGAGGCCATTGTTCTCTGCCCTAGCAATTTGGATGGGTACCAAGCAAACCAACTGTCGCACCCAATGTCCCATTTTGGACCTGCCATAAATAGTTGACTTACTTGCCATGTGCAGTTCATGGGCTTTCTGAAGACTGCTAACATATTCATTGAAAGATTGTTCAAAGAAACGGATCTCTAGCAGGCTAAAATCCTTTCCTTTCTGTGCCTGCAATTTCTGGATCCCATCCTTCATGTGACTGATGCACTTCGCACCAAGTTCAGGTGTATTGCACAGACCAGTGGAATCTCTCAACAGCACTTTCAAGCAACGATCCACTTGTTTACCTTGAGTTTCTGGCAGTGGAGGGCTTGTTGAGAATTTATCAAAGATGTGATATACATAATCCAGCTCTGGACACGACTGCACATCAACATGGTCTTTATTCAAGCTGCTCTGAACATCCTTGAGCTGATAAACCTCTGAGGCCAAGGTGCTTTCCAAAACTTTGGAACATATAAGCTCTGGTCTTGCACTATCAGATATCAAGAGATGCATCTGTGGGCCAAACCACACTGTCTTTGCCTCCAAGTTCTTGATATCACTTGCAATAATATTGTCAAGTTCCATGTTCTTCAAGTGTGACATGGTACCAAGCATGTAAACTTGCACTACTAATGTACCAGCTTCAGCACAAACCTGAGAGTTGTGAACTTCATCATCTGCAAATCACAATCAGATTTTGACCATATTAGTTGGTTCACAAGAACAAAGGCAACTAGTGTCTCCAAATCAACATCATAGGATGGTGCCTTTCCTCTCCAGGTACTTGGGTGATCACATTGTTCTAGTAAAATTACATCCTAAAGTCACATCCTAAAGACTACTTGAGAAATCTTTAGGTAGATGGAACAGATCACAATATTTTAATGAACAGAATGTACCTGTATTTTGAAGATCAGTAGCTTCAGATTCTATTATCTTGTTGTCCTCAGACTCTTCAGGAGTGTTTGTAACATTTGGCATCAAGGTTGTTTTGGAAAGCATGATGAAGTAAGCTCCATCTAGTGAAATGCAGGCCTTGGAAATTGGAGCAGGAAGCTTAATTTGCCCAGGTCGAAACAGTGTAGACTGGGTTAATTCAAGCACTCGCACACATTGGGCATCATCAACTAGGACAAGCTCTCGTTTTCCAGGCACGAACTCCATCCATAAAACATTCGTGCTCCCCTGATACAGGGACAAATTCATCTGGATATCTGTTGGGTACACATGTTTGGAAGTCTCATCAAAACAGTAAACAGTTATTGAAGTTGTGGATTGGGCATATAGAGCCAAGAACTTGGACCCCTCTTCAAAAGCTAAAAGATTGATCATCTTTTTGAAAGTTTTGATTGGGATTGCGGTCTGTCCAAGCTTTGGACTCAGGTAAACATGGTGAAGGGGTGCCTCTGGACCCCCAAATTGCTCAACAAAGATCAGAATGTTTCCAGATTTCAAATAGACAACCTTTGACAGCTGCATCATCCGAGAATCTATGTCAATCAATCTGCATGATGATGCAACAATGGGGTTGAGCAAGTTGCCAGGCCTTGATTCCAATGCCTCCAATTCTTTCCTTGCTGGAGCAAGCTCAATGATGTTCCATGTCATGTTTTCACTCTCCTCCTCCTAAAATCAAGCCCTCAAAAATCAGTGCTGCCCTAATATGTTTGTCAATCACACAACAATATCTGTGTACTGTACTAGGGACTTGCAAACACAAAACCCAATTAGACTGCTCTTGAAGTTCCTTCATAAAAGTGTCCCACTTATCTAGGTAGGGTACAACCGCCCATCACTGAATACATACCTATCATCAAGCACTTTCCAATATTTTCCTAATTCCTTAGCCAAATTGAGCTATTTTTGTGTCATTGGATGCGCAAACTGGAGGGCTACAAATGTTCTTTGAGCGTTAGAAGTAAAGGAGCCACGCAAAAGCACAGGAAGAGGCTGACTGATAGTTTGCTTCAATTTTTTTGAAAAAAATAGCTCTAGATCGCTCGCTAATTCCTCATTTTTAGTTCGTTTTTAGTGATTAAAAACCTGATGGGTGTGCCAATTAGGGCTTTAGAAAACTTCTTTGTATTCCAGAGGCAAAGATGCAACATTCAAAGATCTTAAGCTCAAAATCCTAATCTGTTTTAAATCACTCATCACCAAACACTTAATCCCCTTACACTAAACACCCCATATCTTGCCCATTTCTTTATCTAATTGAGAGATTTTTGCAACATTGGAAGCACTAGGTGAAGGGCTAAAAATATTCTTTGAGCTTCAGAATCAGAGGAACAATGTGTGAGGGGGATTCGTTTGAGTTCTTAAGTGTTCACTCACCGGCCTATCTACGCTAGATGTTGGTGTGTGACATGATTCAAAAGATACTGATCATGTAACTCACCATTTTGGAATAATTGATGTTGATAAGACTGTCGGAGCCATTAGACGGGGCATCAGCCTGCGTCCCCCAGTAACTATCAATCAAAGCTTTCGGTTGTGAGCACCTTGTGATTGAAAGGGTGGGAAGGCCTATTATTTTCTTTGCAAAAGTTTCTCGCAAATTCATTATGCAGGATTTCTCCACATCTTTGGCATCTTTTTTGAGAGCCATCATCTCCTGACTAAGGTCATGCTGGACTTTTCCTTTCAATTCAGGCTCTATGGTGTTGTTCACCATGAAGGACAGACTTTTTGGGAGCCTTTCTCTGACCTTCTTGTGGCTGACAAGGAAGTCAATTTCTTGAGAACCAACAAAAGATTCAATCCAACTCTTTATGGGATTTGAAGTCGGAAATTTGTGGACTGTAACGTAACCGGCAACCTTTGTGGTACGATTGGTCCAGTTGTTGGTTGTCTGATAATACAGGGGCTGAGATGTAAGCACTGGTCCTGTGCCACAATAACCCTCCTTAGCTGAGAATGTTACCTTGCGAGCAGACTTTTTGTCTACCCGTAGATACTCTCGACCATAGAAGACAGGAATGCATCCCAATTGTTTAGTACCACTTTGGGCAATGGTGAAGCTAATGGACTCAGTAGCCTTCTTGCCACTACTGCGACCTTCTCGTGTTGATTCTATAAAGTTCACCTCGGAACCAACAAATAAGAGCTTTGATACGGAGGTTGTGTCCCGCTCTTCAGTCCAGATCTTACATATCTCACGTTCAAGGTGTGATTCAAAGCCCTCATGGATGACGTTATCATTGTGCGAAGAACCCTGCGGGAATACAGCCGACTTAATCAATGAAAACTAGATAGACTGTTTGTGTTTCTAATATAGACAGAGCCAAAGCGCCTATGTTTTCCCAACAGACCAAACAAAAGTGGTATGCTAAACTCATAAGTACTTACCGTTGATCCTGAGGACGACCCGGACGATGTGCTACCATGACTGCCCGCATGGTTACAATCCTGGATCCCTAAAGAATCCGTGCCGTTAGCTGATATCGGAGCTTCCTCGAATGAAGGATAGTACTGTCTTAAGAAGGCGTATGCACCTCTTTGGAAAACTTCCAAGGCCTCCTGTTTTTTAGTAGCGAGAAGGCTATCAAAATCGTACTGTTTATTCCTCTGCACCTCTTCTCGATCCTCCAAGTCCTTCATCAACTTGCGATACTCCTTGAAGCCTTCCGAATGGGCGAACTGCAGCAACAAGAGAAAATCCTTGTCGTCAAGCAAACTCACATCCACATTATTCTTTGCCTTCCACTCGCTGAGCAGTCCAGGTACTTCTTGAACTTTGATTGTCTTTTGCTCCTTGCATTCACGATAGCTCGGAACTCGATTTTCTGCAACTAGAACTGCTGTGTGGTGGAAGCCCTCAGTGAACTGATAACTTCCAAGCCGACGTGACGAGTCCAGCTCGCGGGACCCGTGATCACCGGTACTACTAGTGCAAACTGAAGCCAAAGCGTTGCTCATCTTCGGAAGTGTGATCCGAAAGCCATCTCTCATCTTCACGTCGTTCTCGGACGACTTCACCACGGATACCTTGAGTCTCTGGGTGCGTTTTTTGTGTGAGAGTCCACTAGTTCTGGCTGCTGATGATAGTATTTCCCCGAGTCCCGAAGTATCGAGGCAGATGTGCACGGTGTCGCACAATTCTACCAAGTATCTGATGAAGTTGCAGGAGATATCTTTCCTGGTTGCAGCAGACAAGTTGTCTTGTCCTTGATGCCAGTAGATAACGTAGAGCGTGTCGTCGTGTACAACGCCGTGCAGACCTGGTTGAAGCTTCTCTTCTCGCATAGATTGGATGGTGTCATTGTTCAGGATTCCGACTGTACTGAATATCTGCAGCATCACACCTTTATGACCGTAGAAGCCAATAGTTGGCAACGATGAGAGGTTGAGCGAATCGAAATTGATTTGCTGCTGACGATCGCGAGCAGAGCCGGTTCTCACTGAATTTGGTACGAGCTTGTTACAGAGGTCGAAAATCTCTTCGCGCGGTAGCACAACCTTGTCCACATAACTCAAGTCTTGTTTGTCGCTAGTAATGCGCATCAGATTGTACAGACGGGTGTTAAGCACGCCCGGATTCTTCTTATCATCACTAGTGACGGACAAACAAGACATGGTGATCCCATACCGTGCTGCATCCGTGTGGTCATGATCCATCGTAGGTTGGTCGGGCGCGTCACGGATTTGCAGGACCTGTTTGCTGTGGTCCTGCGATACGTTGAACACAATATCTGATCCAGAATCTGGAGATGAAAGCTTGGGATCGGTATTCCCTCCATAATACTGCTGCAGCCCATCGCTGGCGGGCAGAAGCCATTTTTCTTCGTTAGATTCACTCTCGTCTCCGCCGCCCATCCCTTCTCCACAGGTGATATGATCGATAGATCAGGTACACCTCTGAACCAGATGGAATCTGCCAAGTTTAAGAAGATCACGAGCACTGTACGTCGTATAGAGTATACGTATAACAGCAAACAGATTTTCGTAATTTTGTTCTTGTTCAATGTTGCTGCAATAACTCAGGACCAGTCAAAAGCTCCTGCTGTGACAATACTCTTCTATCACCATTGAGCATTGTCCTTTGAACAACAGCTGCACGTCAACACTCTCGTTAAGTGACATTACGAGAAATCTGTATTTTAGCTGTGCAATCAACCTGTACTAGACTGTTCGATCAGCTCCTGGCTGCCAAGTTATGCAAATAAAGCACTCGTCGGGGCTGCAATCCCCGGCCACATGCTACCAACTATCGCAAAGCTCGTGCACTAGCCTGGGAAGAATGTACATACAAAAAGCGACCTGGCACAGCATGAAAAACTGTTGGGTACGGACTGCGGGAGAATTTGATGCATGCTTACCTGAGCCTTTGAACTTTCCCTACCGCAATCAACAGTTTCTTTCTCTCAACGTTGCAACAGTAGACCGGACACTGAAGCCATTGAAAGATTTACAACCAGCTGGAGTCCGACGGCATGAAGTCGAAGTAGGAAGTTTGCCCTTGATTCTGCAGGCAAAACAAAACAACGAAAGGTGGGAATGAAGTGATCGTGAACTGAACATACCTCCTGAGTCACCGAGACTATTGATGCCAATGTTGCTCCAAATTACACGCAACGGCGTTCTTACAGATCATAAAATGAATATGCAACAAGCTGGAAAAGTGGGCGTCGGAACTGAATTTAGGGCAATCTGTGAACAAGTTTCGCGCATAATTTGGAATTCTGCAATTCTTGCTTCTGGTAAGGATCAAGGATCGGATCTTACATAAGTAGTCCGAGTTGTGCCTAAGAAATTATCGATTCAGAGTCTACATACACGTCACTTCTCAGCTACTGCCACAGGTCCAGGCCGGAACGTCCGATCGAAGAAGCTCGACAACAGTGCTAGTGCTATGGCAACCCGGACCAGGAGAGAGATCAAAAACGAGACCCGCACAGGACGCCGACAAGAGCAGTAGAAGACCGTGACTGGGAGCTGGGCGACCTGATCAGGCCACGATGAGGAATTCACGAAGAGCTCCGACGAAATTTTGGGACGGTGAGCTGCAAGTATAAGATGCACACAGAGAGCAGCATAGAAGAAAGCGAAGAGGATTCGGAGGGGGGTGGGTGGAAATTTCGTTAAATTTCGAGCTGAAAAATATGATTCTGACCTCATCAAAGGATTTTTCATTTTAAAAAAGACCCAAATTCGCCAGATTTTGAAGATTTTTTTTCAAATTGTCAGAGTTTTATGATAGGTTCCGGTACATAGCCAGGAATATAAAATGATTCCGGTTTTTTCCTACTTTCATATCTAGTGTGTAGCCAAATCTGGCTAAATCATCTTTTTGATGATTGCCACTTCAGCTACATCTCAAAATTGAGAAAAACAACCCTGCAACTTCTACTGGACTGCCCAGCACTATATTTCATCGAGATCAAGCGAGGCAGTGTGAGTAGACCGCCACAGTGAACCAGCACCCACCAATGCACCATGAAGGATGAATGGTAAGTAGTCAGGAAACAGTTTTCTGTTGGGTTCCAGTTTCCTAGCTAACCATGGCGGTTGGCTCAGTTGCTTTTGTTTTTACTTACCTTCTAATAACCCACAAGTGGGTTGTTAGTAGGTAGGTAGTAAATACAGCCCTTAGCTATGAGTGAACCATGTAGTTACCTAGTAGTTACCTGTTTCCCTGCCTACCTATATATGAGACCCTCTTCTTACAGAATTGGTTATCAAGGTGAAACTAAATATTAACTCAGCTGAGGTTCATCCACAACTGAGTTATAATGGGCATCCAGTGGATGGTGTGCTGGTTGGTGTTGGTTTCATTGTGGCGTTCTCAATAGCACCTCAATTTATCCCCTTACAGTATATGGTTAGCCCAAGTTGTAGTACTTGGGTCAATTTGACACTAACTATATTAGTTTTTACTTTTTCAAAAAAAAAATTAATAATACATAATTAAGTAAAAAAATTTAAATCCTAGCCACCATCTCTCGAACATTCACAAAATTTGACTGTTCCATATTAGGTAACTTATAAATATTGTTGCAGTCATTAAGTGCACCACATTTCTTGTCTCAATTTATTTTTTATTGTGATAAGTGCACCAAATTTGCACTAATGATCGTCACATGTGCAATATTCTACATTTTCTAAAAACACACCCTGGTTTTTTGCACTGGCTCAGAGATTATTATTGTCAAAATATTCACCAAAAACAATTAAAATTTTATTGAAAATAGAATAATTTTTTAAATCGAATTAAATTTATGAAAGTTAATTAAATATTTAACAAGAACTTGTCAAATTGGCCCAGATACTACAATATATATAAACTTTAAAAGTAAGCTGTTGGGGAATACATTTGCTTCTAACTTGCAATTGTGGTCTAAAGAGGTGCTTTCATTGGGGAGTGCTCAATGTTCCAAAAAATTGCTCCTGGGCCAATGAATATCACTCTTTTTTCTTTTTTTTTTAAATTTTTGAACATACCCATGAATTAATTAATATGAATCGCACTAGGTTCCCAAATTTCTGCCAGTGATCATCAGTGGAGTTGAAAGTCATGCCAACATTGCAACTTGCACCCCACTTGTAATTTAATGAGGCGTGAGTGACCCAGCACCCCCCAGTGCACCAACGGGTCCCATTTTCTGGACTGGGTGGATGAAACCCAACCTCGCCCACTGGGTTCCACCCGGAGTCAGTTTTTGTTTTTTCTTTTTGTTCCCTGCTTCCCTAATCCCAATGGGTAGTCCTACCTACCCC
>Ga0209208_10005649_pt1 | contig 17368 bp, 9 predicted proteins | sample S1TSphfallax_3_FD_187694 | JGI IMG/M metagenome (GOLD analysis project Ga0209208, IMG submission 187694) | Host-associated microbial communities from peat moss isolated from Minnesota, USA - S1T2_Fd - Sphagnum fallax MG (SPAdes) (version 2) | ecosystem: Host-associated > Plants > Peat moss >... | reverse complement strand
AAAAAAATGAAGATAGACAAAATAAGAATAGAAAAAATAAAAACATGAAACAAATAAAAAACTATAAAAAAGGAATGGAAACAAATGAAACAAGGAAAGGGAAATACAATAAAATAATTTTAAAAGAAAAAAATTCCAAAAATGAAAAAACCAAATAAAGAGTAAAAAATAAGAAAAACCCTACTTGAAAAAAAATGAGGTGTGTCTTCTTTCTCCAAACTTCAAACTTGCATCCAAATAAATATATATATAAAACAATAATAAAAATAGAAAATACATAAAAATAAAAATAAAAAAGTTAAAAGTTTCTAAAACATGAACCAAGGTGGCCGAAGGTCATAGGCACCCACTAGTATATCATATTGTAATTAATTGATCATGCATTAAAGGTTATAAAAAATAAATTTACACATTTAAAATGAAAATTTTAATTAATGGTTAATTATAAACTTTTATCCAATATTGATATACAATTTTAATAAAAATAAAATAGCTTTAATGAAATACTTTCACCTCATGTTGAAGTACTTTCACTTGCAAATGAAGAAGTTATTCAAGTTTGACTAGAGGTTAAATGAAACAAGGAGTATAATGAATTTGTTTCATTTTGAAGGTTCCTTAGTCAAATGTGTTAGTGGAGTAAACCCACATTTTTTAATAATGTAAGTGGTCAAATAAAGTCAAATATTTCAAAATGATGAATAATCATGTTATCTTAATTATAGTTTATTCATATTCATATAATCAAAATTATGATTATAGTCACATAAATGGAAACAACTAGAGTCTATATATGATTGCGTGATTACATTTAAACAATACTCTTAAATTGTCCTAATCATAAAAATCAGTTTTTTGGTGCAATGAATATGACTAAATAATAACTACGAAAAGGATGTAGCGAAAATGATGTGTCATTACAAAAATAATGTGGTCATATAATTATTTTACACTAATTAAAGAATGATTATTAGTAATTTAATATAATACAAACGGACATGATAAACTACAACATGTAAGGAACTACTTTTGATTAATATATACATATAGGTAATGTAAAACTTTTATTACATTTTTCTTAAATATACTTGATATATAATCCATTTTACATATTAAGTTTGAACAAACTTAATATGATATATTGAAAAAAAATTAATGGTAGAAGTATAATATATTATAAATATTTTTTTGATATTTTTATTTTAAAAAATAGAAGTGTAAGACGTCGGAAATATATACTTTATTTGTACATTAATTTTTATCATAAAATTAAATAAATTTTTTATATAATATGTGTAAATAAATAAATAGATAAATTTTACATGTGTGAAAATATATTATTACACAATTATATTAGATTATATGTCTTAAAATTAGTAAAAATATATAATTTCAAAATTTTAGTTGATATTTTAATATTAATAAATTAATATTCAAAATAAATTCAAATATTTATATTAAATGTATACTTCATATTTAATATGACTAAAATAAATTAAATAAATGTATATAGATATACTTGATCTATAATCCATTAATAAATATCTTATGTAGATAAATTATATGGATTTATACATCCAAATTAAAATTTTTAGTAAAATTATGGTACATTGGAAGTAAAATTGTATAATATAGGTTCAAAATATGAAAGACATATTTTGTTTATTCATGAAAATAAAATGAAGATTTAAGATATGAAAGACATTTATATTTATTCATGTATTAACCATAAAGGTTTTTTCATTTACAAATCATGTGTTTGAATTAAAATTTTCCAAAGTATGGTCATTGAAATGTTATTCAATGACAAAATTCAAAAAAAATATTTTGAATTAAATTTACATTTAAAAAAATTATATACTTGTGTACATCATTGAAGGAAATTTATGAATAATTTTCAATTTTTTCATTTGGACAAATTATCAATAAAATATGAATTATTAATTTTGAAATTTTGTATAATGTTTAAATGAAGTAGGGTTTAAATAGAATAAACATAAGATCATTTGCACAACAAATGGTGGCTTGGTGGCAAAGGAATTGAATTCCATCCTTGGGGTCCCAAAATTAGATGGTATATTTGTCCACTTAAATTATGATTTAAACTTAATTTAGGTGGTGACACGTGTCAACAATTGATAAGATGAAAATAATGAGATTAAAAAAATTGAAAAATAATAATATTTATATTACATATATTAAATTTGTAATAATAAATATCATAAATTTATAAAAAATGTTCCCCAAGTTTTTAGGTCTAATATGTAATAATTTAAAAAATTAAACCATGATTAAATTATCATTAATGAATTCACATATGTCCTTTATGATTAAAGCATGATATTTGCCACATCATGTTTTAAATGATTATTGTTCTAAACAATTCATTCATAATGACTTTAGGGCTACTAATCATTTTTGTTTTTTATTATTGGAATACTAGTCATAAACTTAATCATATATTTGAAGATTTTCATTAATGATATTTATTATGCTAACATATGCAAACATGAACATGAAAAGAACATGACAAGGTCATGGTGCAAGATCATGTTTAAAATTAATGTTGAACAAATTGAAGGAAATGAAGGGTCCTACTTCTATTTATACCCCTTTGAGGACCTAGTTCAAGGAAGCTTTCAAAGAAGTTTCTATGTATGCATCAAATAAATAAACTTTTTGAGAACCTTCCTAATTAAGAATCAACTATGAGTTGATTGAAATTTAACTGAAAGTTAATTATGACTTAACTAAAAGTCAATTAAAAATTAACTAATAATCAATTAGGTGTTAATTAATAGTCAACTAGGAGCTAATTATGAACTAGCTTTGAATTAAATAAGACTTAACTAAGACTTAACCCAAAGTTGACTAGGAGTTAACTTGGACTTAATTAGAATTTAACTAAAACTTAGTTATAGTGAATTAAAAATCAACTGGAAGTGAACAAAAATTTAATTAGAAGTGAACCAAAATTAAACTAAAAGTTAAGTACATGGATGAACATTCAAATGAATGAACTTTGTGGCATTGGCATCCATGACACCAATGGTGAACATTCAAAATAGAAATGGAAAGTAGAATGTTAACAATTTATGTGAATTTTTTTTTTAGTTTGAGCATGATTACCTTTGAACTAAATGTGAAAGCTCAATTTAACAAGTCATTTGGAATCAAATTGCCTCTTCCTTTCCATTTCAATTCAAAAACAATTTATTCATATTTTTTTATGTGTTCATATGTTCTTTATAAATGTTTGAAGAAATAGTGGTTGGCTAGATTTCAAAAGTTCATTACATTTAAAAGTATGGTCTCCTTCATTGAATCTTGCATTTGCATTCGTTGTAGTATTTCAAAGGTGTCTTATTACAGCTTGATGATCTTCATGGTCTAACTGAAACATCAGAAAATTCACATCAACATGTCCTCCATCCAAAATGAAATTGTACAACATACAACTTTTCACCTCATGGCCAACAAATTTGGTTTCTAAACACAACATTCATTACAAAAACAAACTCATGTAACACCATGTTGATATAATACTTCCCAATCGTAAACAACTCATTGCATTGAAAATAATTAACACCATGGGCAAGTTTGAAAAAGAGCAAGCAACTTGGATCTCAACAGGAATAACAAACTTGTATTTTGTGTCTTTTTATATATTATAGGTTGCAACTTTTATGTGATTTGCAAAAAACCTCTTTAGTCACTTGGAAATGCTTGACCCATCTTGATCATCATATTGCATCATGAGAAAGTTTGAATAGCAAATAGTGCTTCTCATTCTCACCCATTCCCTAATGTCCTTTGTCATCAAGTCATCAAAGTTGCAAGACAATATGAAATGATGCAAGACCAAAGGCATTCATTTAGGCTTGGAACAACATGTTATCAAATGTCAAGAAATCTTCCATATAGTTTAAGGTTTTGTTTTCAACTTCCAAACAAAAAATCAAAAACTTTTGCAATCGCATGACAACCTAAAGAAAGAAAATTAACAAGCAAATGTTTGCTAACCTCATCATGGCTAAAATGCAAATCATTAAGAGAAAAGAGGAAAAGAACTATTCGAAGAACACCAAGAAAAATATTATTAACAGAAACAACATAATATAGATATAAAGAGAAATCACTACTACAAGAACATCAAGAATGTTGTTATAAGAATTTGAAGGAAAACCATGTGATGTTGCAAATGCTTAAAGCACATTGAACATACATATAAAAAATAGTGACATTTAAACACAACACAATTTTTTACAATAACAACCTTCAACTGTGAAAGCTTCTTGACAACAACCTTCAAAAGCTTTTTGGCAACAACCTTCAACTGTGAAAGCTACTTGACTGCAACAACCTTCAAAACTTATTGACATCAATAACCTTCAATCATGAAAGCACTTGATTGTAGCAACCTTCAAAGCTTCTTGGTAACAACAATCTTCAATTGTGAATTTTTTTTTATTATAGCAACCTTCAAAACTTCTTGACAATAATAACCTTCAATTGTCAAAACTTCTTGACTACAACAACCTTCAAAAACTTGGAGGAAAACATCACCATGTTGCAAAAACTTGAAGATTTTAAAGATGACAAATGATGTAGAGGAAATTCAAAGACATGTACCTCCCCCCGCCCTCTCTCACTGAACAATAGGAGTACATAGGATTTTTTTCATTATTTCCCACAAACAAAATGTGCATGGGACAAATTGAAAAAAATCCAACAATTCATAATAAAATTATTTGTTTCATGGTGATGATTTTCACATGCATACATTGTTGTGCATCAATATTTTGTTTAAATCTGGAAATGCATAATAATGTTTTATATGTAACTTAACTTTTTTTGCATGATTTTTTTCAAGTATACATGTGACATGCACCTAAGGCTCTTTTCCATGTAGCCCCACAAAAAGGGCATTATGGCTTTCAAAATTGTCATATGGTTTATGATTTAATCAAATGTATCCAATGAACATTGCTAAACATACATATAAGCATTTTTTTATCTATAAACAAAAGTTAAAGTCAATTGTTCTACTTAATAATATTTTTTTTCCTTATATAAAATATTGCAACCAACTCTTGTTGGGTGAGTCCACGGTTAAGTGGACCAAAAAGAGGCAAAAAAAGAGTCCCATAATTTGGGAAACATTTCCTTTTTTTTTTTTCTTTTAACCCTAAAATTAATAGGTAGTTGGACAACAATAACTTATTGATTTCAATTTTTTATTTAGAAAAATCCCACCTAGTTATCAACATTTTATACATGTGGGCAAAAATCCAGCAAATTTTATTTTTTCAATATGATATGGATTTTTTTAAAAAACCATTATTTTCAATATTTAAAAAAATAAAAAAAAGGATTTTGCAAAAAAAAACACCCATTTGATAATATTGAAATTTGACAATTTCACTCTTGAAAAAAATCACTATACATTAAAGTTCTAGAATTAGGTGAGGGGAGGAAAATGACTTGATATTCCATTCATTTATTTCAAATATCAAGTTCATTGTTATACATTTTAAAAATATTTCAACTTCCTTTGCAATTTTTCTTTAGTTACATTTTCAATTTTATGTTGAAGTATAAATTGTTATGCATAAAGTAAATGAGTAATTTAAAGTGCAACTATGTTTAATGTTAAAAGTAAAGTCAATGCAAATATCATGGTGTGCACCTTTTGTAGTTTACAACTATATTCATTGACACATGTTCTTTTTGTTAAGGGTGAATATATAGTAAAAAGTCTACTATAATTATTGTAGTAGTAGGCAATTAAGGAATAACCTAAACTAAGTTGACTTTGCTTGCTTGCCATTCATGGTTTGAAATTTGGTATGGTTTTTGAATATTACAACAAATTTCAAAGTGTTTTTGAACCTTTTGTATTCATTAGGTCCATGTTGCAATAATGGTTTTTTTGATTTAGGGGTAATTTTGGTTCTAATTATTTTATTTTCAAATTAGTTTGATTCCAATTCTTGATTCCATAACCTCAAATTCCAATTGTTAGGTTTTAGATGGAACTTTTGGTTTCAATTCCAAAAATTTCAAAGGACTAATTTTGATTCAATTCTAATTTTTCTTTTGTATAAAAATGGGATCAAATTATGATTTTGGGAATCTAATTAAAAAGGTGATTTTGATTTTGGTTTTTGTTTTAAAATTTAAAATTAGGTTGGTTCCATTCTTGGTGTTTAATCTCCAATTCTAAGTAACCTTCACCCCAAGATGCAAAACGTTCAAATTGACAATGCAAAATCCTTGAATTTTATTCCAACAAAAACATTTCTTACAAAGGTTTGAAAATGTCAAACTAATACAAAATAACCTATTTTAAAACTCTAAACTACATTGGATGTTCCAAGATCCAAAACATCAAAAACAATCATATGAATTTAACTTAAAAATTTATTTCAAGAAAAAATAGATTGTTACAAAGGTTTTGAAATGTCAAACTAATACAAATTAACATATTTCTACACTTTAAATTACACTATAATGATGGTTTAGGGTTTAAAATGATAACCAATGATTGCAGGTTTAGGGTTTAGGATGAGAACCATTTCTTTTCATCACCATTTGGTTTCATATTTCGGATTTCATGTAATTGTATCTACCACCTTGAATGGCCTCTTGTCACCCTTGGATTCAACCTTAAAACATCCCCAAGTCTACTATAAATTTACCTCACCATAAAACCTAATTACACCTTTAAATACTCATTTAAGCAACCTCCAAATTTGCCCCAAAACACAACCCTTCAAAAACCCTTGAATTCAACACTAAACATCCCTCAATCTACCTTAATTTTGCTTCACCTTAAACCCTAATTTCACCTTTGAATACCCACACAAACAATCTCCAAATCTACCCCTTCAAAGCCCTTCAAATTTACCCCCTATTTGCCCCAAAACACAAGGACCAAGAAAACAATGAACAACATGAGGATCAAGAAGATTCATCAAAAGAAGATCACCATGGGTGTCTCCATGTTAACACAAACCAACCCCGCACCTTTGGGCGAATGATTTTCTTAGAATATTCCCAAAATATTTCAAAAAATCCTCATTTGTAAGTTTAAGAAAAATTTCAAAATTTTTTTTTTGACCTTACAAGATGGTGCAAAAAACTATAATGTAAAGATATGTTTAAAAAATTTCTCTCAAAATATGTCATGTTTTAAGAATTTCCCCAAAAATAGGAATCCTTATAATGTTTAATGAATGTTTAAAAATATTCTAACCTCATTAGATTCATGCCAAATTTTCTCACATGAACTATGGTAATATATTAGAATCATTTGTCATGAGTGGTTTTAAATGACTTATAACACTAGTACAAATTTTGACATTGAAACATAAAAAAATCAAATGTTGGTTACAACTCTTTTGACTCATGTTATTGTGACTACACCCCCATTGTTGCCACCACCATTACCCCCAATGCCATCACATCCCCACAGATCAAAACAAAAAAATTAGTTAAGAAGATGATGAACAACATGAGGAGTAGGAATATGATGAAAACAAATTACACAACTTATTTCATTTGTTTTATGATTGAAGTTGATGCCATGAGCTTGAAAAAGATAATGAGCAAGCCAAAAAGAAGCTTGAAGTTCAATGGTTTTTTGAACATGAAAACCAAACATAACTATTTTTTTGAAAAAACTTAATAAAGTTTAAAAGATTTGAAACTCATAAAAATTAAATTGAAATTGAAAATTGAATTAAAAAATGATGAAGAAGTTTAAGCTTCCTCAAAAAACAAATCCTTAAATCTTAAAATTGGAATCAAAACTAGATTTAAAAAAATAATCTTGATTTGGTTTTGGTTCTTAAATAATTGGGACCAAGCCTTGGGTTTAATATGGTCAACTAAAATGACAAAACTAGGGGGTGGGCGGGTCCCAAATTGATTCCAAGAACTAGCCCCCTTAGATTTAGTTCCAAGTCCACTTTGGTTAGGTTTTTGAACCAAATTGAAATCAAGCTTGAATAATTAGGTCCACCCAAGTATTCAATGACATTGGTACATGTACTATTGTTATGTGCGAATATGATTTTAAACATACCCTTCACGTAAATGTAAACATAAACTTATTCACATTTCATGTAAGTGTAAAACCTCTCATTCACATTTGTGTACATGTAAATGCATAACTCTGGATGTGTAAATGTAATATTGTGTAATTCCATTTTAAGATATGCAAAGCTGTGAAAGTGTAAATGGCTTACACTTACCCACTATGTAAATTCGTGTGAAAAATGTCAACATGGGTGCCAATGAATAGAACATTCCCAAAGTTTCATTATTTTTTAGGTGATAGGCCAATCAAAGTGGCCCATTGCCAACATTTTGTTTTTTGGAGTTTTGAGATGCACCATGACTAATTAAATTATTTAATATGAATAAAAAATACATGCCCAAATATTGTACAAGCCTAATTCAAACCTAGTGATGAACAAGGTTAGGAACCTACGCAAACAATGACGCGGGGCAACATGCACCCAATATGCACTAGGGAGGTGCACCCAAGATATTCCCCAAGACCACCACAAGTTGTCCAATATCCTTTGCCCAAAAGTGTGGGCTTGTATTGTATACGAGTAGCCTAAAGGTAACACCTCTAATCTACCTTATTGGTAGCAAAAGTTTTTATTTGGGAGAATTAAAAACATTTTTTTTTTTTTGTGTGAAGAGGCAATAAAAGTGGTCCATTGCAAGAAAAAAAAAGTCTAACTAAGGGTATATAGTATACACCTTGTTAAAAACATTCATACAACTTGGTCATGTAAGTGTAATTGAAAATTTGGGACACTTCCCTTGAATAAATGTAATTTTTTTTCACACAACATGCAAGGTAAATGTAAGTCCAAAAAAATTCTTTACATGACAAGTAAGTTATTACACTTACTTGCACAACATTGGTGTACATGTGCGACATGGAATGGTGATTGATGTTTTTAATATCAAAAGTGGAAATAGGTGTGTTTAGTGGAGATGAAAATTTAACCTAATGGATGAAAAGACAAATGAGAAGATGATAGGAAAAAAGCTACAAACCTTTCAACACTTGCAAGGACCAAAGAATGAATCAAGGGAGGTTAGGTGGAAAGCTCATCTTTTCCAAATTCTTTTTCAATTTGACATATGTGTGTTTTGTTTGTTTAAATGAATGCAAGACAATGATGTGTTGATATTGGTTTGGGTGATTAGTGTATTGTTCTTTAATGTGTTACAAGGGCATGGTGCTTTGATGAGGATCAATTTAGTGATTTTGTTATTGCATTTTTTATGCAATTTGTCAATGGTAAGGGATTTTATTTTTCAAAGGTGGTCATTTGTTGTTCATTGTTTGTGAATTATGAAGGGGGTGCTTTGTTTATCTTGATGTGGTTTTGATTTCAAAATAAAAAATGAGCAATGTAATGAAGATGATATATTGAATAATGAAGAGCTAAACCATTCTAGCTTGAGGTTTTTGGGGTGGTGGTCTGTATTGTTGTGATATTAATCTATTGTTGATGGAAAATATTAGATGATATTAAGCTTTAGTCTTCCAAACCTTCCACTACAATGGAATATTAAGGCTGAATTACAAAATCATATCATAAAATGTTTAGGTTAAAAGCATGTGTGGAAATGATGAAGTTTCCTAGGGAACTTTAAGGTTGATTTATGATGACAACATTCACTCATGTTTGATATACTTGAGTGGTGGCAAGGGATGTTGGGTTCTTTTGGGGAATCTAGATCTTGAGATTGGAAACTGAGTACTCATTATTATGCAAGCTTTGAGTGGGGTTTATGTCCATACTATGGGAATTTTGTATTCAGAGTTGGGCATTTTCTCTATGTTTTTGGGATTGTAACCAAAATGTGGGCTGGTAATATTTCACACGTGAAAAATATCAATGTAAGGGTTTTGGGGGGGATGGTATTCATGAGAGGTTGGGGTTGGAGTCTATGATCTTGTGATGGAAAAAACATGAGTTCAGTACTTGTTGATGGTGTGTTTGTGTAATGATGACGGTATGAAAATGTTCTCCAATTGTTGAGAAATTGCATAAAATTAGTTTCTTCATGCACGATTCAACAATGTGTATGTTGGATGTTTCATGCAAAGAGGCAATGAAGAAGACTTGATAGCTGTAAACAATTTTTTTGGGAGATAAATAATCGAACACATGCTACGGGTCTTATATGATGATAATATTTGTGATTAGATATTAGAGGAAGTTGTTCTAGATGGATGGTTAGATTATTATTAATGTTTTCAATTTTTTGTTATCAAATAAAGGAGTAGCAAGTGTTGTTTTAAGTTTTCACATGCTTCTTAAGAGTTTGCAGTGGTGGAAGAAATCAATCACTCTTTTCGTTTCTTTATGGTGACACATGATCCCATGTTCAAAGGGTTATTTTAAAAATGATTGAAAAGCGACATGGGCCAAAACACTCCTGGGATGAGAGTGGGAGTGTGGTGGGCAATTCCAAATCCAAAGATTGAACTATTGGGTGATGTCTATTTCGGAGACCATGCATTCAAAATTCAGACCTTGATTTCATTGATTGGCACAAGGGGGTCTCCCTCCCATGACACTAAAAACTCACCATGGAAGTTGTCGGTGTTAGTGCTGCATCTTGTATGGCACTTGCATGGTTCTGCTGCAAGGTTTTAATAATGTTGGTGCTTTGAAAAGGTAAAATCAAAGTAGAATGCCTTAATTGTTCAATGGATGGAACTAGGCTATTGGAAAGTAGGTACTCGGCCCACCACTTGATGGCTGTGGGATCAAATTTGACCTGCAGTTTAATTTTTTTGCAGTCCATGCAGGACAACAATTGTGAACACCCCCCCATGTACTCACTGCGATAGAGCGATGAAAGGTGCAGCACTAACACCCATAAAGTTTGTAAGGGATGTTTAACATCTTCTCCCTCCCTTCCCCATTCAGCCCATCCTTCATGTAATTCTCACACTTGGTTCCATTTTGGTCTGAATTACACAGGACTCCCAAAAGAGTCTGGAATAACTTACTTTGAGGAAAATGCATGAAGGTCACAAGTCACAAGTTCACACCCTGACATGCAGGAATGATTGAACACTTTTGGCTGGTGGATCACATGAGCTGTAGTCCCCACACCCAGGTGCAGGCCAGAGTGAACAGTGTACAACCAACAGCCATCAGTGCCCAGTATGAAGGCTGCATGGTGTGTAGACAAGAAACAGTTTTTCATTGGTTCCAGTTCCTAATGTGGTAAGCTTAGTTTGGTGTTTCGAGAGCTATCTAACAACAACAACCCACTGACCCTTACCAACAAACTAACCATCTACCTGAATCTGCTTAGTCAGTAGCCACCTATCCTCATACCTACCTACCTACAGGACCTAGTTTTGAAGGACAGGTTACCAGGTTGAAATCTGACATCAACTCAGTCTTGATGATCCTTTCATGGCCTGCATATCTAGGAAAAAGGAAAAGCCTGTTCGAGCATTGCGTTTTCTGAGGGTGCTAATAAGATGCTAAGAGCAACTACCACACAAGGCAGGTAAGATACTACAAAGGACATACCAGTGTTGGACTGGTATATATGTATAGGCTACAACCTGAGCATACAATACTGATATGAGCATATTAGTACAAGTATTGAAGAACTTAAATACCAGCGGGGTATGACTTGAGCCAATACCAGACTTATACTAGTACTAGCCTGGTATGGGATGAAGCTTGGGCCTCCCAGAATGGCTTGGAGCAAATACCAGGTGATATGGGGAGCAAATACCCCATATACCAGGGCAAAATCAGCCTTGGATGCAATACTGAAACCAGATTGGTATGAAAGTTTGAGAAAAGCACCCAATACCTACCATACAGGTGAATTGGCAGTCAGCAATTCAAAAATAGAAAATGAAAAAAAAGGTGGTTGTTTTTGGGGTTTTTGATCATCAAATTTCCAGAGAAAGAGAAAAGAAATTGCCAGATTTATATATTAGGTTTCAGTAAGTAGCCAGCAATATAGAAGCATGCTTAAGAATTTGATTTTCATATCTCATTTATAGAAAATTTTGGTTGAATCTTCTTGTGGATGATCAATACTCGCCACTTCCTTGAATACATCACACAATTGGAAAGCAAAAAAATAAAATGGGCCCCAGAGTTCTAGATATGTCAGAATTAAATTCTCAGCTGTGTTTTTGCTTTGCTCAAGTTTTCAAATTCGCTCCTTGATGATTTGATCCTTTCTTCCTTCCTTCCTTCCTTCCTTGCTAGCACGATGGGACTTGGGACAACCGGGGATATTCCATACTTGATATGAAAACTAGTATAAGATTAAGATGAGCCTGGTAAGCATTTACTTTGGGTTGCTAACCCCAATCTCTCTGACAGGGGTAAAAGGGTGGTATTGCCTCAGGTCATACCAACCTGGTACTTGATAACTTACCAGTGCATAGACCAGACTATATGCCATGTGCAGGCCTTCAGACCAGAGCAACACGGGTACTAAGAGTGTATCCAGTACGAACTCCTGTACCCACAATTTGGGATGAAGTAAAGCAATCAAATTGTGAGAAATTACCATTTGGAGACTGAATTTAGTGACACCAGCTGCAACATGCACTGGAAGGAAATGATTGCTTTTGAGTGACCAATGATAACAATTGACTCAGATGGTGGGGGACTGGGGAGTGAGAAATAATTGAGACTGAATCTCGGATGGGACGAATAGGTACTGATATGGAGCATCACTCCAGTACACTAAACACCCCCTTCCCCCCTCAATTAGCTCTGCACAGGCTTGTCTTTTTGCACTTCTTTTTGTGTTCTGCTTTGTACGATTTCATGCAGAACCATGCAGTTCAATTCTTGCATGTTTTGCCGCCTCTTAAGAGAATGTGAAGATATCTAACACCAGCATACTTTTCAACAATTAGTAAAAGCAGCGCTGTTTTTTATTTAAACAAAAAAAACTACACTGAAACCAGTCAAAGCCTGCAGCAGAACAGTGCAACTCCGGGCAGTGTTTCATACTGCCGCCTGGACAGAACTCGGTTGGGGGTACACAATATTTAGAATGCTGGGCTTCCACACGGAGAAGAGAGAAACAATGTGAGCTACCTACCAACCAGCAACAACATGAGGATGGTTACTTACTAGCTTTGATTCTGCTGCATGCAAAACAACACAACAGCAACTAGTAGAGGAGAAGGACTGATAACCTAATCTATCCCATACCCAAACGTGGTTCTGCAAAAATTTCTTTGGAGCGAGAAGAGGAACGGGAGCTAGCTGTATGACATAGAAGAAGAAAGCAGAAGAAGAAATCAACCAGCAGGGATCATCAGTAGGCGACCGACCACCCAATTGGAGATTTGCACTTATGTTCTGTAAAAATTCTCTGGAGAGAGAAAAGAGGAAGCAGAAGAAGAAAACACCAGCAGCTGGAATGTAGCTTTCCAGTTCTCTCGTAGAGAAGCTGTTCTGTGGAGAGAGAAGAGGAAGGCAGCTGTTGCATTGGAGAAGAATCAGAAGGAGGAGGAGAAGAAGAAATCACCAGCAACAGGAATGTAGCTTTTGCAGCTCTGTCATGGATCTAAGTTCTGTGGACGGAGAAGATGAAGGCAGCTGTTGCAGAGAAGAAGCGGTAGAAGAAGAGGAGGAGGAGGAGGAGGAGGAAGAGAAAAATATCACCAGCTGGAACGTAGTTTTGCAGTTCTGTTGTGAATCAGAAGCCTGAAGGTCTCAGCTGGAGAGGGAAAAGGGAGGTAGCTGCGATGGCGGGGTTCTTCAACTGGGCGTCATGGTTGGTAGTCGGGGACGTAGCAAACGTGGGGCAGTTGGCAGGAGGGAATGCAATCCAGTTGATTGCTATGGTAATCAAAGCTGCAAACCACGCTCGCATGCACAAGAGAAATTGTCGTCACTTCGCGCAGCATCTGAAGCTCATCAGCGCTTTGCTGGAGCAGCTCCACAATCTCACGGACCTGAAGAAGCGACCCGAATGTCGAGAGCCTCTAGAGCTTCTGGAGCAAACTCTGCGGAAATCCTTGGCGCTTGTCGAGAGTTGCCGGGACAAGAGCTACTTGTACCTGGTGGCGATGGGTTGGGTCTACGTGACCAAGTTCAGAGATTACCAAGATGAGATCGACAAATACCTCAAGCTCATCCCCCTCATCTCTCTCGTAGAAAAGAACCGGGTGATCAAGCTTCTCTCTCTCTCTCTCAACCCTAGCCCTAATCCCTAAAACCCTCTCTCTCTCTCGTGTCTCTCTCTTTGCGAGTTTGTGATTTGTGTAGGAGAGATTGAAGGCAATACAAAAACTCTTCTCGCTGAATTTGTGGTTTGTGCTGCAGGAGAGATTGAAGGCAATAGAGGAAGACCATCAGCTGTATACAATGGAAGAGGATGAGGTGAAGGTGCATGAGGCTTTGCTGAACAAGAAACCTGTGTGTGAGCTCTCAAAAGAAGGAGACTCTATGCGACGAGTATCCCGTCAATTATCAAGACGGTATCCGGGCTACTCCATAGAGCAAATCCTGCGCGAAGAGAACACAAAACTACAGCAAGAGCTTCAACACATGCGGGTTGGTTAATTGGATGCACAACATGATTCTCTAACCCTTTCTCCTCCTGCTCCTTTTTCTTCCACACTCCACCCCTGAGACTCTTTGAGTGAAGAATTTCCCATCAGCCAGCAGCATCTCTAACCCTAAGTCTCATTCTCCAACCAGACTACTCTTCAGGCCAAAAAACATTCCATCAGGAACATTCGACATCACAATTGTAGTAACTCTTTTTAAAAAAATCAAAATCCATTGAATTTGGTAGATTCATCATTTTGATCAGCTCAATTCTTGGTGGTTGTCTCTTTGATTCAATTTCAGTTGATTTTGCATGACCTGCTCTAATTTTGGTGGTTGTTTCTTTGATTGAATATTCAGTAGATCCTTCAGCATCAGCTCAGATTCTTGTTTGTCATTTCTTAGATTGAATATTCAGTAGATTCTTCATCATCAGCTCAAAGTCTTGTTGTTTCTTTGATTGAATATTACTAGATTCTTCATCATCAGCTCAAATTCTTGTAGTTGTATTCTTTGATTGAATTCAGTAGATTCTTCATCAGCTCAAGTTTTGGTGGTTGTTTCTTTGATTGAATATTCAGTAGATTCTTCATGATCAGCTCAAAAAATTTGTTGGTTGTTTTCTTTTGTTTCATGTATTGAGCTGGGATAATTTTCACCACGATGCAGGCACGTATGGAATTGGAGCAATGTGATGTAATTGAACATCTGATTGATTTTACGGAAACTGCAGCTGCGGATCCTGAAATACTGGAAGTGGCAACATTGACACATGAAGCTGATGACACTGTCAAGAGGACGAGGACGAAGAAAAATGTCGTGAACTCAGAAATAAAACATCAACACAACAACAAGTAGTCACATCCGTAAATTTCCTTCTTGTGTAACATTCTCTCAATAGAAAAACCACAAAGACTTATTTTGCTTGTGTTTCTCTCCAAACTCAATTTCTCCTCAAAGCAATTGACTTTGTGATTTGTACAATGACAGAAATTTGTCAATAATGTGAAATAGTCAAATAATATCTCTTCGTCCAATTTTTTTGTATCAGGCTTTCATGTGTTATTCCATTTGTTATTTTGTTTCAAAAAAACACAATTGAAAAGCACATGACATAGTCCTTCAAGCCAGACTTGAGGGTCTGGATGGGTATCTTGGGTTGTGGGTATCCTAATGAAGGTGGAAGTGGAGGTGAAGGCCTTGTCAGTTGCTTACAAGTTACATGCATTTGCAGGAAGGGAGAGCAACTACACCCATCAAAGCAGACGTTGATGTTTGATGGAGTGAATAGGAAGAAGAATCCAGGGTTAACAGGCCCATCTTCTTCACCTGCCGGGAGCTTGACTGCTCACTACAACCATGAGACCAAAGACTGGGACCAAAGCTTACTTGCATGCTGTGCCCAACCTTGCCTCTGTAAACTTTCTTCATTCCCTTTATACCCATTTCTGGATAGATGGTGAATTTATCAACAACATTGGAAATCACTTGATGAACAAGCCTAATTGCTAGTATTGGTGATTTAGATGGGTTTTTTGTGGGTGGGATGCTTGTAGGATGCAGCACTTCATGTTATGATACCATTGTAATCATTTAGAATCATGGGAAATGGGATGCAACAGGTATGGAGGTCTTTTGTTTTCCATGCGACATATTCACCCGAATTGCTAGTTCAATTTCTGATGGAAAAATTTGTAAGTCTCATCAAACCCTCAACCCTAACCCACTACTAAATACACTAACCCTTAAACCACTAAGGAAACCCTAAATCTTAAGTTAATAAATACCCTAAACCTTAGACCACTAAAAAAATAACCCTGAACCCTAACCCCACCATATGCCCTTTTCAATTCATTCTAAACACTAAACCCTAAACCCATGCAACTGATTACTACTATCTTCCAGTTCCACTGCTGACAAGGACAAATGGGTGTAATGGGTGGTGTGTAGCTCAAGGTCATGCCTGTAATAATTTGGCATTTCATGCTTTGTATGGGGGTTGCTGTTGTTATACATGTTGCATCCGCCGCAAATTACGCAAGCGCTATAATATTGAGGTGTGTAATAATTCTAGTTCCTCCTGGATTTTTTTTTGGGGGTCTAGAAACTGCATAACATCAGTTTTGAGTTCTCAGCTCCAAAATCCTAAACCTTGTGAGGAATGTAACAAGAAAGTGGATGGAAATAGGGAAATGCATGTGGAGACTACTGGGCACATGTATGCTGTTGCTGTTGTGCAATAACACAAGAGTGGCATGAGCTGCAAATCCAAGAGCAAATGGGTACTTGTCACACTCCCCAAAAATTGACCCTTCTGTTTGAAGACTTTTCATCTTTGCAAGGACTCAAGGTTAAGGGTTTAGGGTTTGAATGGTTGTGGGCTTGTAAATTCTGCTAAACAGGTGGTGGGTCTTTGCGCAGCTCGTAAAATGAACCCACCCTTTGAACAAGCTATGGAGGACTACTGAAAAGGTATATATTACAAACTTGTCATCCAAGAATGCCACCACATCGCATAAATTTCACTCCTCATTTAGTGTACTAAACATTCCACACTCCAAAAATTTAACTTAAAATTTCTAGTGGCATGTCGTCACAATTCAAAAGCTTTGAGAATAAAAATGTGTAGAAAGTTTTCAAGATATGTGCTATATTGCAAGCTCAAGATGTTACATTCCCATTGGGCCACTACTACTACTTCCCTTCAATTTGGTCATGAACCTTTTTTCTTATCAGTTTGAAATTTCTTTTGCTCAACTGAAATCCGC
>Ga0209208_10005648_pt1 | contig 17371 bp, 14 predicted proteins | sample S1TSphfallax_3_FD_187694 | JGI IMG/M metagenome (GOLD analysis project Ga0209208, IMG submission 187694) | Host-associated microbial communities from peat moss isolated from Minnesota, USA - S1T2_Fd - Sphagnum fallax MG (SPAdes) (version 2) | ecosystem: Host-associated > Plants > Peat moss >... | reverse complement strand
AGATTCTGCTCCTTCTTCTTCTTCTTCTTATTACCCGAGCACCCCCAGAGAGTAGAGAGAAGAGCTGATCGCACGTTCTTTGGGGAGAATCTGTTCCACTAACATCTGGAAGAAAGTTGGGCGACACCCCTGCTCTCTCCTCCTATCTCTTTGCATCATCAAAATTACGCATGTGCTCTTCGTCCCTCTTTGTGCCTTCTTGATGTTTGGATTGGTTTGGTTGGTCTGAGTGACAGGTTTTTTTTAACTGCAGGCATGATGGAACCAATCTTTGGGCAAGAGGAAGATGATCGAAACAACCGCAATAATGACGGAGAGAATGAAGCGGGAATTGGAGAAGATGAAGAGGAAGAGGAGGATACATTGCGAAGAGGGGTGGCCACTGCAGGGATTGTATGGCAATTTTCAGCATGGGCTACTCTGGGCTTCATAGCTTGGGTATTAGCCAAGGGTCATATTCATATCGAGAGTGTGAACCCTTTCTCCAACATTCAGGAAAGGGAACCACTTCCAACAATAACTAGGAGGAGAACAGATGCACCATCATCGACACGTTGAGATCATATACTTCCCTCAAAGATCACTTGCCCATTGCTACTCCAAAAGTTAAGTTGCAGATGGAACAAAGCTACCACTAAGACATTGCACTCAACCTCGCTCTGTGTGCATCCTTAGGTCTTACAATGTCATTAGTTTATGGCCTTGTGGTTTAGTTTAGAGATTGTCAAGACCCATGTCACGGACAGAGTCTCTACATGCTTTCATAAACAACCAACAATGAAGAAGTTTATGTGTATTCCATGGAGAGAGCGAAGGACGTTTTTAAGTATATCTCAGTGCACCATTTGCAAAAAAAACCCTTGGACATGAAAAGAAAAAATGTTAGTCAAACTTAGAAAATCACAATGCTCACTGTATGAAAGAAATAAAGACAAGCACTCATTTAAACACAGGGACAGATGAAGGTGCAAGAACAATTGTCTTGAATGCTTTGTGAAATAGAGACCACTGTTTGGAGATAGTCCACTGGACATTGAAGCAATAAGTAAACATTGTCCTCAAGCACCACCAAAACTCCACCTCCTCTGTGTGCAAATGTATACTTTCCAAATACATAAATCCAGTTCTAATTTCAAATTCGTATGTTATGTGCTCAAAATACACCCTCAGCTGGACCCCCAAACCCACCAAGAGCCTAAGAAGTACATTACCTTGCATGCGAGTGCCACATTCTGTACGAGTGAAAAAGATCAAGGATGACATGCAATAATGTGATCACTTAAGAAATAAAAGAATTTCCAAAATGGTGATAGGATTGGGGAAACCAACATTTTCTAATTACATTAAAGCCACCTAAATAGTTATCCAGTTCAAGTACATACATAACTAAATATTTATGTAGTCACATACACATACTTATCCAACTATGCATGTACATAATTAGTCTTTCACCATCTATGGACATAAGTAGACAGAGAAGTCCCATGTGACATGTTTCTGCTCTGCTTCTTGCATGAAGACTTTGGTCCTAATCAGAGTCAAAAGGAGGTACCCAAGAATGCAGCAAAAGCACCCCACACAAATGGTTTTATAACATAGCTCTACTTTACAATGGCATATCAGAGTGTATACTCTCAGTAATAAATATAATAAATGAAAACACATCCACAAGTCACGTAATTGCATATATTCAAAAGTCACTTTGCTTGATGATCTCTACAGGAAGGAGTTCACTCATTACTTGTGAAATTCATGCTGGGTAACCATCCCTCTAATTTACATGGCCTCACATCTGATTTTGTCTATTAGAGATCTTACTGACCTGCAAATGCGTATCAAACGGCAAAAACCTGGTTTTACAGATGCTATAGTGCTTTGGATTGCAGCTGTAGTTATTTGTTTACTTCCTTTCCTCCCTGCAATCTCCATCTCCACTGCACATGGAAGATCTCCATATGGATACTGCTTCCTGTACATGACAAGGTTTCAAAAACTCACCAAACGATGGCTCATTATTCTTTTCATCAGTCCTACCATGGACGAAGCCATGATTTGTCAACAGATTAGAACTAAGGTGTAACCAGCACAAAGGAACCCAAAAAACCTCACAGTAGGACAATGTCACAAGCTCTTCCAGATCAGTGCAGTGAATCATACCTCACAACAGATTCAAGATCAAGCACTGCTGTAAACTTGAACAGAAGCTCGCTGTCTGTAAATCCAAGCCGTAATTGAAGGACTCCTCCACCTGAAAGTACAGTTACTATTGAGCAACAATGAAATTGCCACCACAAATTGGCTTTCCTTGGCATTTAAGAGTCATGTAAAATAATTGAATGGAGAAGTCTCATGGCCATGTAAAAAGATAAGATTACAGATGAAGTCAAAGAACATAAGGCTTGCAGAGTTTCATAACCAGGGATGCAGAAACATGCTGCAACATGGGCAGTGAGGCAGCACTCCTGAATCTCCTCCATCAGATCTACTAGGTGCATCACCACGTAGTTGGTCTCCTGCTGACAGAAATAGAAAGTGAGTAGAGAAGTAAGAATTGTCATGGCATCTACTGGGCTAGTGTAAAACCTATCATTGAGTTTCAGGAGAATATTTTCAGTTCTAGCACTTCATTTGCTCTCTAAAATTCTGTTGCACACAAGATACAGGTGTACATACACATAGAAAGTCAAGAGTAGAAGAACCTGAACAATGGCTTGAACACTCTGCGCTTGGCTTTCATGTGGAGACAGAAGCAGTTGAAAAACAAGTGATGCATTGATGTGAGGGAATGTCTGCAGTTCCCAAAAATTTAGTTCAGAGGATAACTTGTGAGCTGGTTTACCAAGACTTAAGACATAAATCATCATTACATGGAGGAAGAGTGAAAAACTTACATAATCTATGATTGGCACATTTAGAGCTATAGTGCTCTCAATGAGAGCATATTCTTGGGTGTTCATCTTCCTCTCCTGCAATCTGCACAAAATAGCATAGCAGAATGGTGAACTTATGGATACCATATCCTGATAATTGGGGCACTCAGTTCTGTGGTACTGTTTCTTACCACAAAACCAGGTGTCATAATCAACAGGACAAAAACATTTGTTGCCTCCTGATCAAACATACTGTTTCACTGTACAAAACAAGTTTGATGCTGCATGAGAAGCTAGTGACTTGTCATTTTCACAGTTATGAATCCCTGTGCTTGATCAGTAATACCTGTGGGAAACCAATGAATAGTACTTGAACTCATGAATAAACTCATCTCCCCCAGTTTGCTCTGTCTGAAGCTGCCAGCCCTGTCATGATAATTAAGAATGAGTTCTTTTGTTTAGCTATCTGACACCATATTAACCCTTATCAAATCAAAGATGTAGTATGATATCATGATGTAGTATGATTCTTCATGCTGTGCAAAGTAATGACCTTGATATACCAAATTAAGGATTAACACAGTTACCTCCAAACTATTTTTGAAATAGAAAGACTCCTGTTGGAGGCACATGAGCTGCGTGTTCAGGTCAGCAACCACCTCCTTCTTCACCATCATGCCTTGGTCGGTCTTTTCACACCTTTCCAGGAAAAGATCATGCAGTTCTTTGGCTCTGCCTTGAAGTGCAGCCAAGAGTTCCTTTAAGGTAGCAATAATTTCTTGCAGTTCCTGCCAATGTAACAACCTACTAGTAATGAGAATATGCGGCTGGAAATGAAGCCACAAAGTACTGCATTGCTCAAACCTTGATGACTTAATGCACAGAGAGACTCTGTGTGAAGCTTTATGATGCTTATGAAGTTGGAAGCAGAGTTTGTACCTGCTTGTCCTGAGTCAATTTTTCCCTTCTTGTGTGAAAAAATTGCTGGTTCTTCAAACAAAACACAACACAGTCAGAACAGCATCTTTTGTAGAACTCATGTAAGAAATGCCACTGTAGGAGAAACAATAAAGATTCCACAACAGGAGCAAAAAAAAACACTACCCTTTACAGATATGGATCCTCCTGGCTTTGATGTTTGGTGAGATGATAGGGCAGGTTACCTCATTCCGAAAGCTTGACTGTTCTGCCATTGTATCATTGTATTGGCATACTTCTTCCCTTGTGCTATCTGGGGTACCACTTGATTCTGACAAGGAGTTGAATAAAGAGCATTTCCTCTTGAGAATTTCTTGACTATCTTTGGATTCTCCTGAGAAGTCCAGCCTAACAGCCTCCCGGTTCTTGAGATGTGACAGACAATGTTCAATTATCTTATGTGCAGCACTGCTCTGAGGATCTTTTTTATTTGACATTTGTTGTAGAGTATGCTCAGCTTCCTCTGTCATGTCCTGGAAGCCCCTCTCATCTCTAACACTGCTGAGCCATTCATTCCCCTGAGTCCTAACAGTTTCAGGCAACGTGTAGTTCTTCAAATGCTCCTTGTCTTCAATCCTCCGTTGATTATCGGGTGCTGCCACTTGATTCTACAACACAAGCATACATTATCTTCAAGTCTGGCTATCCTGTGCTCAAAATTTGAATACTGCCCACAACAAGAACACAGTCCTTCTGTGCTGTTGTTCACAACATTGTTCAGAACCTATGCATGCTTTGTTCTGCTAAGTTTTATTTTTCTGTAGCATGGCCCTGCATTCACATATGTCAAACTAGCAAGCACATACCTTTGAAAAGAAGGTAAATAGAAGATGAAGATCAGCAACAAAACATTTAACAAAAAATTCATCAACCTTATAGCAAGGTCCTCATGTCAGAAGATAAACCCTAAAATGAGCATAATGACCCTAACTTTGCATGCTTCTTTTAGCTAATTAAGGATGTCTCCTTCCTAATCCAATGACTACTTGAGACTTACTGGAGTGCAATTAGTAGGGTCTGAAGCATCCCAGCTAATCCTTCTTGGATTGCAGATGCTCGCAGATAAAGGAGTCACGCCATCAGCAGCAAGAATATCTTTTAGCTGTAAAACAGTCTGAGTAACATCATCCTGCAGGGAGGAAGGTAAAGCAAACTCTGTTCGTGGCAACATAGCACTACGCTCAGATGATGCATCATAAGCCCTGGTAGCTCTGTGTGACAAGAGAAGTAACCTATCTGAAGTTGACGAAGTGCTCATATCACTTGAAGCATCATCCTCTTCCCAAGCAGGCTGCACCAGCTTTTCTGTCACATCCTTCTGTTGGAGCCCCTCTTCAACCTGAGGTTGCCTTCCATGCTTCTGCACTTCCACAATAGCAGCTCCACTTCCATGGCCTACTGAGTACAGTGGGTTGTGGTATACATGTTGAGAGGCTTCATCCTACAGAACACAATCAAGTAAGTAGATGCAGATCTGTGTCTGAAACAGCAGGAGAATACAGAAAATAGACTTACAGTAAGCCACCTCCAAGGATTACCATGGGCAAAACCCATCAAATCCAGGACTTATTGTCATTTAAGTAATGCACCTTGAAGCTGAAAGCATCCTTGGAGGCACTTGGAGTAGTGTTAGTGAGCTGCAGGACAGTTGAATCAATAACCTCTGTAGTTCCTTCAATGTTGGTGCTGGGTCTTGGAACCATACTTTCCTGTGAAGGGTTTAAGGTATTCACCCATTCAGCAGCTGAAAGGGTGGTCTGAATTGCAATGGCTTCAGTAAACTCTTCCTGAAAATCCTGAGTTGAAGACATCTCCATATTCTCAGGCTCTGGTGGACCATTCACCAAATGAGAAGAATCATTGATAAGCACTGTGTCATCTTTTCCTTGAAGATCTCCTGCAGATTCAATGGTGGCTATGTCTCCACTCTCTACAGAGCTGATCCTCCTTCCCTCGAATGCAGAGCTATAAGTGTTTACATGTGAAATACTCTCTTGCTGTGGATGTGAAGAGCTAATTTCCTTGCCAACAAATGTCTTCTTCTTCTCATTCTGTTCTCCACCAGCTTCTGCAAAAGCCTTGTTCATTGGTAGCCCAGGAGTCAAGGCTGTGCCCTCAAGGTCTATATTAGAGAGAGGAGTGATAATACTCATGTCACTCGGTGTCACATCTCCTCCCTGTTGATCTGGAAGATACCTCGGATGACGCCGCAAGTTCATTGTCAAGCTCATGTTTAGAGTACTCAATGAAAACCAAGGATCCCGCTTGTCTGGCAGTTCATCCACAAGAGGAGTAACACTTCCCTTTTCTTCTTGCTGTGGTGAGGGTTCGACTCCTCTCTCATAATGAAAGCTCGAGAACCTGGCATGAAATGTGGAGCTGTCCAGCGTGTGTTCATCTTCTTCAGCTAGCATATTGTCTTCAAAGACTAAGTGTCTGAGGTACACCACGTACATTGCTTTCATCAGAACCACATCAATGCAGCCATCATTAAGAGTTTAGGGTTAGAATTTATGCTTGCACCTGCTAGTTGCTGAGATTACAAACAGGGTTTGTGATGATACAGTCTTCGATTGCTCTAGTCTTTGAGAATCGGAGAGTGCACAAGTCTATTGAGAAGATCGCAGTGGAGAAAGCTGACGCAAAGGCAACCTTAAGCTTATGAAATGGATCGGCGGAACATGTCGAGAGGTTCAAACCTTAAGTAGCCGGAAACGTCCGGGTCATCCGCCGAGACCTGAGGATTCGGGTAAGTGTTTTCTGCGGCATCTCGGTTAGAAAGTGGCCGCCGAACTCCCTCCTTCTGCCGCTCATCCGCTTTCACATGTCCAACACATCCAAGCGGCAAATTCTCCTTGTCCATTGCAGCTACCTCAACGATTTCACCTCTGCTGGCAGCAAGCCTAGGCGACCTTCTTGGCGTGCTTAAGGGACTACGACTCGGGGTCGAAGACTGCTTGCTGAAATGAGTGTCAGTAGCTTCAGGAGGAGTCTCGTACTCATCGTCTCTGGCAAACACGTGGATGGAGGGCAACTCTGCAAAACTCACTCGCCGTGAAGACGACCTCCGCCGTTTCCTACTGTGCTGCTGCTGCATAGCGTTTCCGTCATCAGTCAGATCAAACATTGTGGTGGTATCATCCGAGTCCTTCAAAAGCGGACTCTCGAGATCCATCTCCAGCAAATCCATCACCACACCCTGCATTAGTCTAATATCACAAAACCCCAAAACCAACTACAGTTCAAAAGCTTTCCCTTCCCGTGGTCTCTGAACTTCCAGAAACCCCAAAAACATCAGACATGCGAGCGAAATTATGTGCGCAAACAAAAGCCAATAACATCGAAGACAGTAGTTAGTTCTTCTGGCTATAATCCCCTCCTCCGGCCTGGGATCTCTGGCTCTCGAACGACCGTCATGTTTCTCGTCTGATCCCGAGGCAGAGAGTCTCTACAAGGCGCAAGAGACGACAAAGGACGACGCTCTTCGAACAAGAACAACAAACGGAAGAGAGCGGGAGAGGAAAAGCTCAGAATTCAAACTTTAGCTCATGGAGGATAGATGAATGAATGGACAGATGGATGGATGAAAAGTGGGTCAGGAAACAGTTTTCTGTTGAGTTCCAGTTCCCTAGCTCCAGCTAACCATGGTGGGTAGGTTAGCTTGGTTGCTTTGTTACACTAGTTAGTGGGTGGGGTATAGGGTTAAGGAACCACTTAGAGGCTCTTCCTGGATTTGAGGGCCTAGCCAAGGTCCCTTAAATAGCCCCAAGTCTGGGCTAGGCCTGAAAATCCAGGAAGTGTGCCCCCAAAGTTATACTTGTAGACTGATGATTATTGGATCAAATTATTATATGCAAAAGCAATAAAATTTGCCATTTTTTCTTGAGAAATAATTTTTTTGGGGAAAAATAATTTTTTTTAAAGTGAAAATTTGATTAAATTTGCTATTGTTTTGATGAATTTTTGCACACTGAACTAATGTTTTACCAATTTTATATTGGGCTTTACACATTCTTATATTACCTATTAATGTAGGAGATGTTGTCCTAATATATCAATGCTGGTGCCTAAGGGCTATGCTATGGGGGCTATATGGGCTAGGTAGTGGCTTGGAGGGCTATGGGGTATGGGGATCATATGAGTTATAGGCTACCGGACATCAGAATTGCCTATATGGCTACTGGGAATTGGCTACATGGTTATATGGTTATGGGTATTGGTTGTATAGTTATCGGATATGGGAATTGATCACGGGTATTGATTATTGGCTATGGCTATTGGTTATATGGATATGGGTATCGGTTATACGGCTATAATTTTAGGGTTTTTTTTTTTGGGTTTTGGAGTTGAAGCTTTATAATTTAAATATGTTGTTTAAAACTTGAGGTTTTTTTTAATTTAATTTTTAAGGTTTAGGTTTGGGGCTGATTTTTGGGGGTTTTGGGTTGGGCTTTTCACGTTTTAGGTTTGGGACAACATGAGATTTTTGGGTTCAATTCCAAGGTTAGGTTTGGCCATCTAAGGTTTAGGATTAGGGCAAGCTTTATGTGGTTTGAATGTTTTTTTTTAAGGGTTTTAAAGGTTGAGCTTTTAGGGTTTAGGTTTAGGGCTAAGGTTTCAAATATGGTCTGATTTTTTGGGTTTTGGGTTTTCAGGTTAAAATCATGGTTTGTGCTTGTATAAAATATTCGACTTAAAAAAATCAAGATTTATAATTAAAATTAAATGACACAACCATGGAATAAATATAATGATGAAACTTTATTAAAAATGTTGTTTTAAGCTCTCTTTTTTTTTGAGTATGGAAAATGAGGAAATGATAAATTAATCTCAAAAGAGTGAGTTCTGGTGTAAGGTAGGCTAGAAGTGATGTAGATTGAAATTTTCATGGGAGGTATATTAGGAAGAGTTCATCTTGTTGATCTCTTATTTTCATTTGAAAACTTGAGAAATGTTTTCCTCGAGCTTCTCAAATGGCTCTTCTTCAAGTATAGTGATGGTTTTGGCTTTATCTCAAGTGATGAAGAGATCCTAGGAGATATGGGCCATGATGGTTTCACGATTTTTCAAATATTGTTGATCACGGCTTGCAACTCCAATGAGTTTTTCATTTCCCATGAGATGGAGGAAGAGGTGAGGAACCCAACTTTTGGTGTTTGGGATGTTTTGGTTACAATGCAAACTACACCAAGATTACGTTCAAAAATTTGACAATGTTGCAAGAATTTCAATGAATTGGCTTTCCTTGTGGTCCCTAACCCCTACCATAAAAACCCATGCTACATTCACATGTGAGTTTCTTATTTCTTTTTTATTTCTAGTTATAAGCTAGGTTTGATTTTTTAAGTTTAGGTTTAAGGTTGAGTGTTTAAGGGTTTAGGTTACAGTTTTCAACTTTGATTTTTAGGGTTTAAAGTTAGGTTAGGGGATTAAACATTTTAATTAGAATTTAAAGTCTGATATTAGAGTTTCAAGTTACAGTTTTGTGTTTCAAGTCTAATTTTCAACGTTTAGAGTTAAGTTTAATGTTTAGGGTTTAGGCTTAAAGATTTTGGGTCCGATTTTAAAAGTTTCAACTTGAGGTTTAATGTTCAGGTTCGATTTTTAGGGTTTTCAAGTTTGATTCTTAAAGTTAGAATAAAGTTTGTGGTTTAGAGGTTAAGGTTAGGGTTTTCAAGTTTGATTCTTAAAGTTAGAATAAAGTTTGTGGTTTAGAGGTTAAGGTTAAGGTTTTCAAGTTTGATTCTTAAAGTTAGAATTAAGGTTTTTGGTTTAGAGGTTAAGGTTAGGATTTTCAAGTTTGAATTTTAGGGTTTAAAAATAGGGTTAAGGGGTTAAAAGTTTTGATTAAGGTTTAAGGTCAAGATTCTTAGAATTTGAAGTTAAGGTTTAATGTTTCAAGTTTGATTTTTAGGGTTTCAAGTTAATGTTTAATGTTTTAGGTCTGATTTTCAAGGTTAGAATTAGCATTCAGTACTTAGATATTAAGGTTAGGGTTTTTAATTTTGATTTTGAAAGTTTCAACCTAGGGTTTAATGTTTAGGTTTGGCTTTTTAAGTTTTTTAATTTGATTTCTAAGGTTTTCAGTTAAGGTTTAATGTTTAAAAGTTAGGGTTAAGGTACTTTGTAGGTTTAGCTTTTAGGGTTTTTAGGTTTGATTTTTAGGATTTTCAGTTAAGTTTTGATGTTTAGAAGTTAAATTTAAGGTTTGTAGGTCTAATTTCTAAGTTTCTGGTCTGATTTTTAAGGTTTCAACCTAAGTTTTTGGGTTTGGAGTTGGGGCTTAGTGTTTTGAAGTTAGGGTTAAGATTTTTGAGTGCTATTTTTATGTTTCAAGTACTTTTTTTGTATTTTATCAAAACAAGGAGGTTCCAATTGTTTCGTGTAAGGTGACAAAGTTGACAATTTGATGATGTGCAACACCATCATCTGGAATTGGTCAAATTTTGTTTTGTGGGACAATGCATTGTTCATGCACATGAATTTATGATGCATTTGCAAATGAAATCCATTGGCGAGCACCGAAAGAGAAAGTTGCCTTCTATGTGTAATTGCAAGAATTGCCTAGGTGTATTAGGTTCATAAATGGCACCTTGGTTGAGATGTAGAAACCCTAAAATAATGAAGTGTAAAATATTTAGTTCAATAGTTGAAAAAAATCTATGTAATGAACAACACAATCATTTCAGACCATTATGGATTATTCATATATGCAAACATTGGTCACCCTAAGGTTTATCATGATGTGAAAATCTTGTGGCATTTGAACATCTACTAAAATTGGCATGAATATTTCATTCATCCACAGATGATTATATCTATTAGGAAATCCAAGATGCATGGCTGAAAAAATGTTTATTGTTTACAAAATAAGATAATGGGATCTTGCCCCAAACATGGCCAAGATGCAATGTGAACATTCAACAAAATGCATATAGGTTTTGTAAGTGCAAGTAGAATAGAAGATTGGTGGGTTAAAAAGAAAATGGAAATGCTTCATGAAGAAGTTTGACTTAATAAAACCAAAATATACACATCTTTCTTGAATTGTAGTTTTCTTTGTTAACTTTTACATGAAAGGCATGTGGACATCACATTCAAAGTGGTTTGGGACCAAAATTACACATGGTAAAACTATTTCTAATTACATGTCCAAAATTGATTTAACCTCATATATAAATTTCTCATTTAATTCAATGTATAAATATCTAACCACATGTAGGTTGTTGATTTTCACCTTCCACTTCCATTCATTGTTGACTTCCACCTTATTTGTTAATTAAACATTCATAATCTTGGAATTTGAACCAAAGCAAGTGATGCACCCCTAAGCTTCTTAATGGACTCAACTGTGAGTCCAAAGGTGCAGATAGCGGAAGGAGAAAGAGTTGGGGCACATTCTCTGGTTCGTAGCACTTTGGGGGTAGAAAGGCATGTTATAGCTTCGAAATGACAACTAGGAAGATTAACAAGCAAGTCAATTACTCACATGGACTTGCACAAACCAAACAACAAGTTAGTTAATGCATAGCTTGAACACTTTTGGTGCATAAACAAACCATGGGCAAACATAGATTCATAAGATTCACCATGGCTTGGACTTGCAGGAAGCCACCACCTTCCCCCTTATAGTATTCTCTATGTTTGGCCATCGAGGCATCATTCAAATGTCATTTTGTCTCGGGACTCTCAAATGGGAGTCCCAGAATACACAAATTTGGGACTCCCGCAACTTTGGAGGTTCATAACTTTATGTGTAAACCTCTGATTGAAATGAAATCTAAAGCAAAATTATAGCCTTCGTTAAGAGCTTTCCAATAGTATGTGGCATTTCACTTGCACGCAAGGAAATCAGGGCTTTAGTGCTTGAGAGTCAAATTGGCAATTTGACTCCCATCCCTTCTTTTGGCCATAACTTGTGTTTTAAGTACCCAAATGGGTCATGCGAGCCCATTTTAGACATTTACATTCGAAAATCTTTCGAATGATATAACAAACTTTTCAATCTAATGGGTTTGACCTTTGCAATCGCTCTCTAAAAATTCGTTCATTCCTTCACATTTTCCCACACTCCCGGGGGCATGAAATGTGATTCCTGTGCTTCACTTTTGGCCCGCATCTTCGCAAGCCCTTGCTTTGGTCGTGAGCCCAAGGCTCGGGTTACGACAACAAGATGTTATTGATGCCATGTTCTTAAATAGGTTCTATAACATTTTCACTAACCACCTATAGATAGTCTATAATTTATCATTATAAGAAATACGAGATTTTGTAACCATTTTATATGCAATTATATATGATTAAATGTCATTTGAAACTTATTTTTGTCATTTTTGCAACTATTTTTTATGTTTTGTCATACTTGCAACTACATTACATTTAATTTATGACTATGATTTTTCATCGTGTAAAAAGGACAACTTTTTATTTAGTACTTTTTCAAGAAAGGCCATGTATGTCTCATTATTACAAATGTGACCAAAATTGATGGTATATTAGTGTTTATGGAATTTGCATGTAATTCATATTTTAAACATATTAAAGAGGTGTGTGTATGTGTGTATTTGAATACATTAAAATTGAATTTAGAATATATGCACAATATATTAAGGTCATATTACAAATGTATCAAAAGTTTATTATACCTACTAAAATTATTATTGTTATCATTATTATAACATCATAATTATTGTAATATTTAATATAAATATATAATTTGTTGATATAAAAATATATATTATTGAAATAATGACTATTAGAATACTATTATACTTATTTTTTTCAATATTAAATAATAATCATTATAATTAATAATATTTATAAAGATGTAATAACAATAACAATTAGCCTAAAATATTAACCAATATTTTTTTTAAAATATTATTATTAATTATATTATTATTATACATGTAATAATAATAATATTATTATTATTATTATTTATTATTATTATTAATATTACCTATGATAGTGTTTATAGTTAGTAAATAAATTAAGCTAGTATAACATAGGCATTAGGAAATAGTTGCAAGTAGGTTACGATTAGGTTGGTCACACTTGCAACTAAATTGTTCAACCCATATATTTGATTTTCCATTATGTTAGTGTGTAATATATAAATAAGTGCATTATAATTATTCAAAATAAAAATGTCATTCAAGGGATGAATTAATTAAAAAATGTTCAATTTTACAAGATTAAATAAATGATTATTTAAAAATTAGCTAAACTAGGCCTATTTACTTACCTCCCTAGGCCTACCCTCTTTGCCTATTTACATAGATGCGACATGCTAACATCCTATTGACCTTAAATCAAATGATCCATAATTAATCAATTAAAATGTTAGATATTAAATTGGGCTTAAACAAGACACATGTCATCCAAAATTGGCCTTCAAAAAATGGACACAATTAGTATGCAATGTGTCATTTAAAAAAAATTGTGACATGCTTCATGATTTAAAACCATCCAAAATGGATGGTGTGGATTTTTTCAAGATTAAATAAATATAATTTTGAAACATCCAAAGTTGCTAACATGTGGCAACACATCATTTGTTGTTAATCTTGACCAAATTAATTACATGTTAATGTAAATGACAATATATATACAATTAGTCAAAGGATGAAAATGTATTTTGTTGACTTTTATTTTCCATCCAAAGACCATTTCACTTGCAATTGTGGTTGCATGCGACTTGTCCAATGCAACTAATGACATTTTAGTTGTAAATGTCACATGTAACTAGAATCTAGTTGTAAGAACTAGTTGTAAAATCTCATTTTTCTTTTAGTGTAAATATGAAAAAAAATTAAAAGTGAAACTTTCAAACTCACAAGAAGTAAAAATAATACTAGGTGTCCTAGATTTTGGTATGGGTATACCATACATCATACTGCGGTGTCTCCTTAAGACATTTCTTGAAGCATGTCCATTTGTAACTTTCAAAAGCTCCAACATTTTAGCACATTAAAATGTTGCTATATTAAACCCTTCCTCATTAGACTTTCATGTTTTCAATTCTTTCAAGGTGTTGCGAAGACAATCTTTCAATGTTTCTTTTGTAAATAAAAAATTAGTGTTGAACTTAATCATCAACATACATCAATCTCCACATCACATTAGGAATCAAGTGGGTCATTTGTTTATTACATGTCTTGTAAATTGCAAATATGTAATGTAAAATGTGCCCATGGTTTTAAGGTGAAATGATTACGTAAGTTTTTTTTTTTTTTTTTTTTGAAGTGCTTTTGTGTTGGGCAAAACAACATATTCAAACTATTGTGTTTCAAGCCAATCATCATTTTCCATCCCTTTGACTACCCATACAAACCAAAACAAGCATATTCACTTAAACCTAATCAAAAATTCAATTTCTAGATTTTCAAATTTATTTCTAGGTTTGGATAATTTGGTCACTGAATTTCAAAATGTTGGTCATTGAATTTGGTCAAGGCTTTCTAATTTGCCACCCATACATTTAAATAGAACTATCGAAAGCAATATATGAGTTACAAATTGTAATCTAATTTTAGCTTCAAAACATAAAACCCAAATGGGATATAAACCTAATTTTAAGGTTTCAAGTTCAAATCATCATTCATACATGCCAAAATGGACCATAATTGGAATGTCATATGAATTGCAAATCGTCCTACAAGTTTCAAGCTTAAATAACCACCCATACACATTCAAATGGATTAAAACAAAATGCCCGCATGAACTTTAAACATGTTTTACAAGTTTCAAGTTCAAATAACCACCCATATACATCATAAATATGGATCATAATTGAAATGCCAAATGAACTACAAACCCAACATTTAGGTTTCAAGTTCACATAACCACCCACTATACCATAATGGAACATAATTGGAATGCAACATGAATTATAGACCCTTAGTGTAGGTTTTAGGTTCAAATAACTAGCTAAAAATTTATAATGGACCATAATTGAAATGCCAAATGAGTTATGGACCCAACATTTAGGTTTCAAGTTCACATAACCATCCATAACATTAGATTGGATCATAATTGTAGTGCTATATGAGTTGCAAACCCCTAGCATAATTTCAAGTTCAAAAGAACACCCATACAACCAAAATGGGTCAAAATTGAAATGCCAAATGAATTGCAAATGCCTACACATGGTTTCAAGTTCATGTAACTAACCACATAACCATATTGGATCATAATTGAATGTCAACATAGTTGTAAACCCATAATTTAGGTTTGAAGTTCAATGAAACACCCATACAACCAAAATGGATCATAATTGGAATGTCAAAAAAATTGCAAACCTTTAGTGTAGGTTTTAGGTTGAAATAACCACCTGTACAACCAAAGTGGATCATAATTAAAATGTCAAATGAGACATAGACCCCCTACACATGGTTTCAGGTTCACATAACCACCCATACAACCAAATTGGTTCATAATTAGAACGCCAATGAAGTTGTAAACCTTTATTTTAGGTTTTAGGTTCACATAAGCACCCATACAACCAAAATGGACTATAATTGGAATGCCAAATGAATTGCAACCCTCCCAACAAGGTTTCAAGTTTAATTATAAACCCACCTAACCATATTACATCACAATGGATATGCCAATGGGCAATCAAACTTCCCAAGTTTAAATATGCTTAATCATGAATGCATTTGTTAGAGGAGGGAATAGACATCCAAGGTATTTAAAAGGTTTTTCATGACTATGGAAATGTTTTGGGATACAAGGGTTTGGGGTGCAAGGCACAAGTTATAAAATTAATGAAGCAAAAGAAGGCGTTTGATTTTTGGAAGTAAGACATGGTCTTTTCTTTATGATATTGGAGGCTTGTAATTACATTGATTCAAGGATCCTTTCAATGTTCCACCAGTTAAGGTTTGGAAAATTTCACAAACCTTCAAACAACATATGGAAAATGATCACAAGGAAAGGATAAGTGCTTGCCCAAAGGAAAGGTCTTCACCCAAACAATAAAAAAAGTTTTTGTCCTCTTATGTATTTTGAGCTATTAAAGCCCTCTACTACATTGGGGTTAAACCTCACCTTTTAAAAAAAAGTTACAAATGTGGGACATTGTTGTGGAGCTGAAACTACAATTATCGTGCAAACTATTTTTTAGAACATCATAGGTCATTGCTTGTTTCAAATATGACTCCGATGCCACTCCCTTCCAATTCACTTTCTCCTCAATGCTAAAGACCCCTCTTGCATGTCTTTCTTCTTTACAACTCTATCCTCTCTCTCTCTCTCCTCTACACCTCGATTTTCTCCCTCTTGTAATTACTTTGATGTTGGTTGGGAAAGATTAAAAAAGTGCAAAAGTTGGATCGTGTTTCTATACATAGCTTATGCAAGTGTGAGACACTTAACCTTATGCAAGACACGAGCTTCATTTAGGTTTTGCACAAATAAGAAAACTAAGTTCATGTCAAGTCAAGGACAATTTTTGTGTTTCGAGCCTCATTGACCTTGTGTGTATTTTATCGATGTTGTTTTCTTCAACTTGTCCCGTGAATCAAATCGAGCAAACACAAGCTTTTGATGACATGTTTACGTAAACTTAATGAATAACTATATTATCCACCCACCCACCATCCATCCATCCATGCATTCATCCATCCATCCATCCATTCTATTATGCATGTAATACAACAATGAGGTGTTCAAAATGAATAAGAATCTAGTTTAAGTTATCACAATGAATTCAAAAATCAAAAGGAGCCCTTCTTATTATCTTACAATTGAAATCCTGAAATATTCAAATTGGGGGCACCCAAAGCCATTCTCAAAAATATATCAATAGCCGATATTTCAAAACCCAATTAATATATATTTAAAAAATGGGGCTTGCCAAATCCATTTTTTAAATAGACAAAAATCTGTAGTCGGAGGGTAAGGGATTAGAATTTGTGAAAGGTACATAGGTAGGTAAGTAGGTAGGTAATTCATAGGTAGGTTGAGTGTAGAGTCTGTTTTTGGGGGCGAAGTTTCATCAAAAAGAAAAATTAAAAATTAAAAAAATTCAAGTTTAAAGTGATTTCGGAGGTATTCAATAGCCTGAAATGAGAGAAAAAAATGAATAAAAATTGCCAAAAAAAATTTCTACATTTGGTTTTGAGTGTGTATAGCCAAAGATATAGAGGGAGGATTAAAGTTTTTTACTTCTTATTATGGTTTATAGTTTATTGCCAGAATTGAGTAAATCTTCCTAAGGTTGATCACCACCTTTTTCTACATATTACTAATGGGGACGATCGCCATTTTTGGCTAAATTAAAATAATTTTTTAAAAAAAAACAATTGGAACTTGGGATGTTACGAAAGGGAAGTGGGTGGCTGCTGGCGACCACCACGACGCACATTCCCTTTCAAAACAGCGACACTGAAAAGGGCAACAAACAACAAACACAAAAACAGAAGCTCGCGAGTTGTTTTGCATCGAGCAAGAAAATCCATCCTTTTGCTGTCAATTTATCAACAATTTTGTTGCAGTTTGTGAACCTTTTTGTTGTT
>Ga0209208_10005647_pt1 | contig 17374 bp, 14 predicted proteins | sample S1TSphfallax_3_FD_187694 | JGI IMG/M metagenome (GOLD analysis project Ga0209208, IMG submission 187694) | Host-associated microbial communities from peat moss isolated from Minnesota, USA - S1T2_Fd - Sphagnum fallax MG (SPAdes) (version 2) | ecosystem: Host-associated > Plants > Peat moss >... | reverse complement strand
AAACAAGGACCAGATTAGCATACAATATACTTGATACCAAACCAAACACTTGATATCAAACTGTGGGGACCATTAGTATGCATGATTGGCATTCACTCAAAACATAAAAGAAAATTGACCCAAAAAAAGCTTGTACTAGACAAAGTACGAGGTCACATACTGAGCACTGGTGGGGATGCTCTCACGTTTTTAATTGTGCAGGAGCACCATAGTCACGTTTCACAGATGACTATGTACATGGCAGAGTTTTTTCTAATAGCGATTTTTTGCAAAAATTCGACCTGAAAAATGTGATTTCGACCAATTCAAAGGATTTTTCATGGAGAAAGTGGTCTGAATTCGCCAAATTCCGAAAAGATTTTTTTTTCAAATTGCCAGATTTCTACAATAAGTTCCAGTAGGTAGCGAAGAATATAGAAGGATCCTGATTTTTTTCTACTTACATATCTGGCATGTAGCCAGAATTGGCTAAATTAGTTTTCTGGATGGTCGTCACATTGGCTACATCACAAAATGCTTTTAAAAAAAAACCCCTAGTAGGTAGGTAGTAAAAACAGCCATTACCTATGTATGAACCATCTAATTATGTGGTAATTACCTATTTTCCTACCTGTCTACCTATATATGAGACCTATTTCGTAAATAAATGGTTACCGTCGTGAAACCAAATATTAACTCACAACTGAGTTATAAGGGGCATCCAGTGGATGGTGTGCTGGTCACTGTGGCCCCACACTACCACATACCTTAGTACCTTGGCCAATTCAACACTAATTATTATTATTTTTTAATGTTGAAATTTTCAAAAATTATTTCTTTCAAATCAAGAAATATTTTGAAGGAAAATAGTGAATATTTAGGAATATTTCACTTGTATAAAATGAATTTAAAAAAATTAATTAATTATTCAACGAACATGTGTTGATATTGTCAAGGTACGATGGTAGTCATATGTTAAACGTTTCATTTCTAACGCCAGAAAAAAAAAAAAGATCACATACGGCTGTCCGTATGTTGACCTGGTATTAGCATGTGTTTGTTTCTTTCATAGGAGCACCGCACTAGCCTCTACCATATGGCCAAGCAAACAAGCTCAACTAGTAGTAGCCTTTGGACTTTTGCATTTTTTTTCCAAAAGAAAATCCTTTTTACAATTCGTACTAGAACTTTAATTTTTTTTTAAAAATTGTTGCCAGTGTGAAAATTTGCACCCACAAAAGCACTGGTAGGGAGTGTTTAGCGTCCTCTTTGTGGGGGTCCTCCAACTACACTACAAAGATCCCTCTTGCTTTACAATGTACAATCCCCCCCTTTGGGATGGGTCAACCAGCATGTACCCTTCTCTTTTTTTGCTATACACTTTTACCATTTTGCTTTTATCGGGGTGTGTTGCCATGGATGCCTTCAATTTTGATTTTTAATTTTTGCAAAAGTCGATTTTGATTTGAGTTTGGTTTTTTTTTTTTTCAAAGGTGTTTAACATGGAAATTGTGTCCACAATTTTTGTGTGTAAACAACATGAATAGACATACAACATCCGTGTTTAAACAATATGAATAGGCATATGACATTCGTGTCTAAACAATGTGCATGACATTGATGTGCAAATAACACAAATAGATGAATGATATTCGTGTTTATTCTATACGAACCTATGAAAAGTAGATTTCACACAACTATTATTGCCAAATCGTGATCCCTTAAGTTTGTGATGCAAACTTTTGAAAAAATTAAAATAAACATTAATTGATGTAACCAAATGTTTTTTTTGTGTGGTGAATTTCCACCATTTTGCAAACATAAAAAGGCCATCAACATCAATAAAATATTTTTAAAAATCCATTTTAATTTTTTTATTGATATAATTTTACAATCGGTTCTAGGACTTGTAATCAAAATATTAAAAAAAATTTAAAAAATTATACCTCCATATACATGGTCTATAGCCAAAACATGGTTACATTTTCTTAAGGATGAACTTGAAGAACACCACAAATTTGGGAAAATAATAATTAAAAAAATTCATTGATGTAATTATTATTATCAAAATTTATAATTTATTCATTTATTTCAATTTTTTAGATAATTATAAATCCTCCTTTAAATATCTAAATATAAACTTGTAACAAAACAAACCTTTAAAAACTAATAAATCAAGTTTTAAATTAAAATAATAAGTGTAAAATACTGATAATTTATAATTTAAAAATTTAAAAATCATAATACATTTGAAGAGACTTAAAAATTAAAATTTTAATCTTTTAAAAAAACATGGATTATTTTTTTCATACACCAAGAGAGATAGATGGGAAGAAATTAAAGATTATTTATGGGGGGTTTTGGTGTGACATCATGAACATTTGTAATGAAAAACTTATCCACATGATGCTTAAGACAAACTATGGAAAATAATACATTCCAATTTACATAAATGTACAAAAAATTAATATATGAAAAAATTATATGGTCTATATGCATCCTAGATTTTGCATGCATGAACATTTGACCTAATCACTAACCCGTTCAAATATAAATATGAAAGTGGGTTAGGTTTTATACATCCATTTAAAACAATTGTGATGAGTGTAAAATGCAATTCACGAGTAATGGATTTAACACATTCAAAGTGAATGATTCAACTCATGTGCAAATGTTGATAATTCAAGAGTTGTGAAAAAATTCATTAATTTGTTCAAATATAAATGTGAGGCATTAAGTTGTATTTGTGTTTCAATATATATTAATAAATGTAAACTAACTAAAGGTATATCCTAGGGTTAATAAAATAATTTAGTTTAAAATAACTTAAAGTAGAAACCCTATAATAAGTTAATATATAACCTATAATATTTTAAGACAAAATGACCTCTAATAATCTAGGGTAGCTTAAAATAACACAAGGTATAGCCTAAAGTAACCTAGGGTATTTAAAAACAACAACATAAAAATAAACCTATTTATCATGGTAAATTATAATAATGAATTATGTCAACCAGTAGTGAAACATGATGTTTACATAAGCATCATATAGTGAAGTAACTTTAACCATGGTGAAATCACTGAGGTGCAATGAATCTATTTCACTTTTAAAGTCACATAATGATTTAGACAAGTGAACTGAACCCCATTTCTGTACTAATGTATGGCATGTTGTCTTTTATGTAAACCCACCATATCCAATTCTTTTAAACCAAACTTGGACTAGATTTAATTGAAAACCTATAATCAAACACATTGATTGTTTATTCTTATTTGTCCACTTTTGATGTAACCATCAACTTGCATATAATATTTTAATATGCCATTTGTTATATTTTACTTGTGGAAAGGAAAATGCTCATTTAGATGTGTTAAAATAAGGTCACCTTAAGATGTGTTCCAACATAAAAACTTGAAGTTTTCAATGTTGAAAGAACCTCTTAAATGTTGAAGGAAAATATGAACATACCTTCCCTTGTATTGTTGTTTTTTGGAAATCATATAGGTCCATGTTCCATTTTACAAAACCAAAAGGAAATTTCATTAATTGAATCCCATTTCTTTGCATATTATAAGGTACATAATGTTACTTCAATTAATTAGACAAGGGGTGCTTCCCAATTTTTTTGACCCAACACACAAGAAAAAAGAAAATTGAAACTTTGGAAGTTCCACAAAATAAAAATTTATATGTGAAACCATAGTGCCTCCCTTTTGTCCCACCTATGGTATGAAAGCAATGCCAAAACTTGCTAAAATAATAACTAAGCTTCCAAATCAAGTTGTGTGGTGTGTGGTTATGGAACTAATGAATGTGCAAATAAATGGAGGTGTTGTGAAAATTCAAGGGATCATAGAAAGGAATTTCTTGGGGTTGCATCAAAATGTTAAGTACTCCAATTTATGAGTTGAGGTTTTCTTGTGAAATGAAATACATGTGATGCTTAAATTAATGTGTTAATGAATGATTGGATTCACATTTTACTTTTGTTTCATTACTATAAAATGTGGGTGCAATTCACTAGTCCCCGTTCATTGGACTAATGAATTCACTACATCCTCATTAGGTCCCATTCACTGTGACCAAGTGAAATCACTTGGTGTACCTTTTGTTGTAATGTTTTTCAAGAACCACAATACTTCAAATAAAATAATATGTAATTAGTAAGGCTTTGTTATAATGTTCAAATATATTAAGTTCACAAGAGGATATGACAACAAGTTAAATCCAAAGCCAGTTAGGTTTGTATGTCTATGAGGTCAATGGGTCCAAACACAATGTATATGATGACCATAAGAAGGTGTAACAATTGATGATAATTTTTCATGATTTTAGGTTAATGTTGAAAATTTTAAAGGTACTTTTACAATAATGTTTCAAATGTATTATGGGAATATTTGTATAAGTTTGAAACAAATCTAATGAATATAAAATTCTCAAAAACATTTAAAAAAAAGTGTAACCAATTTTTTTGTTCTTTAATTCTTTTTTTAAAGTTGCATTTGGGTACCATGTGTTCATTTTATGTACATTAATTTTATATACATGTGTACATAATAATATAATGTGATATTTTTGGTCATAATAATTTTATGTTGAGTCTTGACTTGCAAATAACGAGTTAAAAAAATGAATAGAAAATCCAATTTTGACATCTAATCTTGACTAGCTAACCCATTGCTTTAAAAGAAATACACCAAAAAGGTGGGGTAGGGTCCTAGTATTGTGTTTGCATTGATGAAATTGTTTTTTGAAAATTGAAACATTGGTGCGACCTAGGTTTAAAAATACATTGGTTACTTTCCATGGTAGTTTTTGTGAACATAGGCATTTGGCACAATTGGATATATTGGGATAGGTGTTTGAAGAGATAATTTGTAGAATTACACGAAAGAATTTAATCAACTACGTTTTTAGATGGGAGAAATGTCACCTTTAGGCAACATTATTGATACTAGTGAAAACATTAGGGTCAAGTGGTGTTGTGGGTTGAGAATATGTGGCTGAATATGAAGGTAGGTATTAACATTCGATAGCTAATCATGTTGTATCATGAACAAAGGGGCATCCACCATCTAGTAAGGTACCCCATGTGGTTTTGTGTTGTGAGGGAGACAAAACAAAACATTTGCCACTAAATGATTGATGTGGTTTATAAATGACAATAAAGTCATATTCCAAAAAAATAGTAACCATCAGACAATTATGCTAAACAACTGTGGTTTGTTGACAATGCAATTGTGGTCAATTCCATGTGGTCCATGTAGAAGAAGTAGTGGTGAAATTTATGTAGGGCGTAGACCATGGCTAGTGCTTTTCACTTCGTTGTGGTATAGTTATGTTTTGATGAACTCAACAAATGCAATAGGTTTATCGCACTTACCGTCTAAGGCAAACTTATCCTTGGGTGGTACCATTAAAAATGTCACACCCCAAATTTTTGTGACCCATCCAACTTCAAAACAACATAGGACTCACATAAAGAAAAATATTCATTCCAAATTATTTATCAAAAGGTTACCCAAGTCATGTAAAATTCAAAACTTTAATTAAATTTACAAAAAGATGTGTTTTGATGTGGAAAATGAATGCATAAGGAAAAAGTTTTAGGAATGTCATACGAGAATTTTTTTTGATTAGGAACACAAAATGAATCTATTTTTTGGGAATTTTTTTTGGATGTTATTTTTCAAGAATACTTCAAATGCCAACCTACTTGATGTCTTTTATAAAAAATTGATTGAATCAATTTTGATTTAGTTATAAATTTTTGAAATCAAGATTGTGAAGCCTTGAAGGGCCATTGATGTCGATAACACAAATAATAACTATTTTCACCTTTTGTTATTTTAATGATTAGTTTGGATCATTCCCTTGTGCATGTACTAAGTAAATAAAGAAGAAAATATATTTAATGTGTATGTGTAAGGACGCTTAAAATGAAAAAGTCAAAAATTGGGTTAGGAATGGGTTAGGAATGATTTAAAAATCAAAATGTTAATGCATATTATAGGTTTTTGGGTGTCCGTTATTTTTCAAAAGTGTGCATAGGTGGGGAACACATAGCCCACCTAGTCCATTCAAATAAACCAATGTGTAAGTAGATGGAATTTTATTTCTTAAATTCGGTCCAACTTTCTTGTGATTTTGGCAAGGTGGTTCCTAGTGGTACCACCCAAGGAAAAGTTTGCCCTCCAGATTTTGTGCCAACATAGCCCCTATCACCAAATTGGATGCATTTGTATGTACATGGAATTCTATCTTCCAATTTGGTGTAAATAGAATTGGGGCCTCCATGTATTTTTGCTTGATGGTCCCCCACACATCTTAGCACTCCGCATAAACATATTAAGACAAAAATGAAACGATGTTGCACATTCCACAAAACAATCTTTCCATGATAAAATTGTATGTATTTTTTTACAATGTGTTCCATGTCATTAAATTCATTCCACCTTGATGATGTCATTTCATCTATAGTCAAAGTTGAAAAAATACGAGCCATGCTAAATTCCTTTACCATAGTTAATAAATTTTGTAATTGTGACTTAAACTACTTAGGAGAACCTTGAATTGATGACAATTTTTTCCATTGTACTATATGTTGAAATTTGTACATTAGTCATGTTTGAATTTTTTTGTTTTGCATGTTTAATGTTTTTTTCTAAACAAGTATAAGATGTTTATTCAATCAATTGAATAAATATATATGGTTTATATATTTAAACAATGAAAATAATAAACTCATGCAAAATTTTAAATATTCATGTATTGATATTTATCATCATAAGCACCATGTCCATGTGAAATTATAAATGGAAACAAAAGTTTCGTTTGCAACAATATTTTGTAATCCATTATATTGAATTATAAGTTGTTCATGAAATGTATTATTGTATTGTGATTTTTTTTTCCTGAATTTTCCATTATATATATAGGAAGTTGTGAATTAATACACATAACAAATAAAAGTGATAAATTTTTTTTTAGTAACATGCATAGTTTCAAAACCATCCTTAGAAATGTTGTGCTTGTTGAGTCATTTACAACATTTGAAGCCAAAATATGCATGCTTTCATTATTAGTTGATTTTTCAAAAAAAGTTTTATATTGTTGATACCATGGATTACTTTCCATATCTTGTAAATAAATAGGTTGAATATGTTTTGAAATATTTTTTCTAGATATTTGGTTGTTTAGAATATTATTCCAGCTTAATAATAGACTATTCAATAAATTAGTATTCATAATGTTACCTATGCTAAAACCCCAATTTCAATTTTGTATATGCAATCCAATGTTTACAAAGGACAATAATTGGATAAATGAATGTTCTAATAGAATTGCACACATATAAACATGTGATTGGTTTTTCTTTTTTTTGGCATGTGTTGGAACTTGATGTTTAATATAGCATTGCAAACAAAAATACATTTCTTGTATTAGCCATATGATTAGATAATAAACAATTAGTAGTGCCATAAGGAATGCACCCAAGTTCAAAATCATTTTGTTTTACTATATACATTGTTCATCTTTCTAAAATGTTTATGTTGATGGTTCAACTTAACTTTTAACATATTCCACAAACACTTCATTTTTTGAAACATATTTGTAAAATATTCAATCCACTTATCATATAATTCATTTCAAGCATTCCAAATACAATCATAAGGTTGACAACATTCCACTCGTCACAATCAAACTTGATCATAAACTTTTTCTTTACACCGCATTTAAAAAAAGAAGAAGATTATTTACACACTTTTATTTCATTAAAATTCTTTGAAAATCCTTTTAAAAAAATGCACAAAGTTTCTACTTAAAATAATAATAACAATAACAAATGCTTTGTAATTCCAAAAAAAAAAAGTGTTTAGAAGTTTCATTTTCAAATCTTTCATATTTTATAAGAGGGAAAAAAACATGATCCATCATAAAATGAATAAAGGAAAAAGGATTCTCCAATCCTAAAAAGCACAACAAAAAACTACTCTCCTAAAATAAATATGTTTTAATGTGTTCATTGCCTTATAGATTTTATTGCACATTTCCTACAATCTAGTTAAACTTCTGCCCCATTTCTCTTGTTTATTATGTCATATACGTATATGTAAATTTTCAACAAAAAATAATAAAAGGACAATGTTTTATGTTTCCCACAACCTTTGGATTTTCCAACAAGTTCTATGATGTTCAAATATTTGTTTTGCACCTGGAAATTTGTAGTAGTTTTGCATCAGTTAATTAATACATGTATATACCCAATCCAAATTTTGATAAAAATGTTTAAATACTGAATCCCTACATTGAAATAACAATTATGAACAAAATTGTTGTTAATACAAATATATTTCTTTCCTATGATATCCATAGTTAACTCTAGAAAACCTTTTAAAAAAAATTATCGAGAGAAAGAATTCATTTTACTTGTAGTCTTTTATATTTTATAATTAGCATTAGAATACCTTTGGAATATTTGTTTTACTCAATTGCCAATCACATTGTTACACCTATTTACTATATTATCTTATCATGATCGACATTTATTCAAAATACAGAAACAATTTTTTTATTATCATAATAGCAATCATAAAATCTGATTACAAATCATTCAAAATTACAACATAATTTTTTGAATTAAAAAAAAATTGCACATATGTATTTATTTACACAACATAATTAACTTTTTCATGTCAAATTTGTATGAACAAAGTCTAATCCAGTTACAATTTACAAATTTATAGTTTCCACATTTGGGTTGGACATAAGAATTTTGAGGAGATCATTTTTTTGCATAGCATCAACACAACAACCTTGAAGACTATGGAAATTGTTACATGGATTCCCATGTGATTTTGATTTGTGAGATCATTCTACATCCTCCAAGCCAGCTCCTACACAACTAAGGTAAATACCTTTTGCAGTTGCCACCAAATGTTAATCTGAGTATTGAACTTGAAATGGTGTCCATAACATAAGAAACATGAACAGTGAGGGAAGCTTTAGAACTCCATGGCCGAATGTTCATTTGTGCACTCCAGCGCTTTCTTGCTTGTTTCAATATAGTGAAGAAGGCTGTTTTATTGATAAGATCAAAATGGTTGGACATGATAATCTCAATAAATCTTTCAGTATGGTAGTAGCAGCTCACGGGGCTTTCTCCATTGCCAAATGGCCATTTGTGCATTCCAGTGCTTTCTTTGCTTGTTCCAATATAGTAAAGAAGGCTGTTTTAATGATAAGATCAAAATGGTTGGACATGATAATGTCAATAAGTCTTTCAGTATAGTAGTAGCAGCTCCTCACATTGAATGAGGGATGAAAAACAGGAGATTCAACGATCAATACAGATCCAATTTACCGACAATATTTAGTTTGCTGAACAAAATTTCTAGTAATGAGCAAGCATGAAAAATAACTGGATCATTGCACAATACTTGATCATTATAACAGATTCCGCATCATTAACTAAATTATCCAATATCTGTAAATCTGCCCAAGAAACAACCAAATCCATGATCAATAGATCACTCATGTTGACCCAAAAAAAAAGTGTGTTATGTAAGTAATATGTAACCCATGTTTGCATTGGATCTTTGCCATTGGATATGGAATATTTCTTGAACAATTCTACACCAACAATTTTTTCACATCATGAACCTTCCTCAAGCAAAACATGGAAAAACCCTCTTGAGAAAATTGCAAGGGCAAACCTAGCAACAACCAACCCTAAAATTCTCGAAGCTCTGCCTTCCTCTCTAGCTCTGTCAAACAAACAATGAGCACACTTCAATTACAGAGATTGAAGAGTTTAAACTCTAAACAATTGCAGAGACTAATTGTCATAATTTCAAGAAGGTAACATGACAATGATTGCAATTCAAAACCCATGTAGACTATTAACTTTCAGCTGTAAAGAAACCCTAAACAAACAATGAACATCACAAAAGCTTACTCCCTTTCAAAAATTGATGAATCTTCTGCATGCAATGAGTCTTATCACACTGCCTGATAATTTGAAACCTTCCCAATGCTACTACCACACTAATGCAAGCCCACAGAAATTTTGGATAAGTGCGAATGTTAATGAAATCCAATCTTTGAAGTGAATAGCACATTTATTCAAATTGTTGTAAGATGATGTTGATTTAGACCTTGATCTTGCAAAATAATACTTGAGGTCTTGGTCAATGTTATAAATTACAATGACAAAAGATTCACACTTGCTTCTTGAAGTACAAAAATGACTGTTGGTTGATGGATTATGATCTTCATGATTGAAGTTCATTCCAGTGAATAGTAGACATAATTCCTTCACCTATCTCTTCTAGGTGTCATATGTGGTCTAATGGATTGACATCATTTTTAGGACTTATGAAATGTGGCCAAGGATTAACTTGCAATAATATTTTCAAGTCCTGACTACTGGTATGTGAACCAAAGATCTTGGAATGCAAGTTTTGGATGAAAAAAAGTTTATTAATGGGGGGAAAACATTAATAAAAAAACCAAAAGCAAATACATTTGATGCCAAGAGTAACAAAAACTTGCCCAAATTGCTGTTACATCAAGATATGTAAGGGCTCATCCCCAGTCTCTGACCAGATATCTAACTTTCACCATTAATTTGTCAGTACATATTGTCCTGATGATGGAAAATTTGGACCTGCAGTGTTGCTACAAAAAGATAGAATTCAAGGGTATGCAATCTGAATTTGGTAATGGTCCAGTCAGTTCCACTCTTGACTTCTGTTTCATATCATGGGTATTCAATAGACCTTTTCTCTACAAGATAATAAATCATCACCAAAAAGCAAATATCGTTGATAAGTTCATCACAGTACTGAATAACCCTCATGTCTCTTCTAGTTCCATCCATACTGGGGCTCCGCTAGAGTTCAAGTCCTCCATTGTTCAAACTCCTTCTTGCTTATTAAGAATGAGCTTGCGTTGCAATGGCCTCCACCTCCAAATGCCTGGACCCAAATCAAAGGACATAAGAAAAAAGAACGACACCCAACCAATAAACTCACAAAATATCACAAAATATCATAAACAAAAAGAAGAGGCCTCACTAGTGATGGGAACATGAGGATGGGAAAAGACATCAAGATGTCCAACCTTGGATATTTGTGTAGTATCATCTTCAGGACCGATGCTGCGCAAGCTGATCTTATATCGGCTTGCATCATTCAAAGCTGGTTCCATATACACTACTGCTCCTATTGGCCTGCACCAAGAACAATAAATGGCCTAATCTGCTATTTGGCACTACCCATGTTCTCACTAGGTCATGTACCATAAACTGGACCATTGCAAGAGCAATTTCCTCAAGGTATCTATACTCACCTTAAGCCTACAGAAAGGCTCTTTGCTGCTAGTTGGTTGCCGAGCTCACTCCTGAGTTCAATTGTTGTATCTGCTAATACTCCCTTAAATCCATGTTTCAACATGTCCCCAGCAAAAAATGATTAGAGCTCTTGGCTGAAAGTGTCAAGGTGTGCTGGTCATCACTATTCTCAGATCCATAGGCCATACAAAATGGTTATCCAAAGCAGATGAATGCCAGTGTCTAAAAATGTGACAGTAAGTTTTGAAGTTGCAAGCACTAACATTCTATATGAAGGAATACATAGTTTTTAAGCAACACTAAGAGAGCACTAGTGAATAAACTTGCAGAGGTGAAAACTTACCAAACACTGCCCAAATTTTCCTTGCCCAAGCTGTACTTGAAATGATGATCGAAGTGCCTGATCTATTAGTGTTTGCTGTTTTGATAGGCTGCTTCTTCCAATTTCTATCACCGCAGCAGGATCCAAAGCCAAAAGCTGCATGATCAATAAAAGAATCCAACTGATGCATGTTCATGTCAATTTCAGACATTTTAAGAGGAAGATTGAGGGTGGGGTGGTGAGCTGCAAGATTCAAGCTCATTAGTAGGATAATGAGAATTCAATAGGCTAAAAAGATAACTACCTGACTCATAAAAAACAGTATACTTATGTGTAGAAATGCCATATATTTCATCTACCCTAATTGGCTAGTTTTAGGCACCTCATTGAAGACTGATGGGTTCACTGCAGTGCTGAATTCAATGTGAGTGTCTATTAGGCCACTGCTAAATGCTTTACTATCTGGAAGAGCCCAACGCCATAAATCTGCGTCCTCGATGTACCTAAAGAGTGTTTCCACTCTCTCAATGTCCTTTTGATCTGTTACAAGGCCTTTTGCTTTGTGTCCACCAACTTTGAGTAGGCTTTGGTGGCTCTGCACAGCCTCTGCTTGTTCATTTACACTTGCAGCTTCATTGGTGGCTTCTTGGAGCTTCTCAGTAAAATAATCATAAGCTATAGTTGCTCCAGATCTCTTCATATCCAGAACAATTTCAAGATTTGGTGGACAGTCTCCTCCATCTGGAAGCATCTCAAGGGCAGTTTTGTGATGGTCCAAAACTACAACCCTGTATCACAGACATCCCACTGACTGCCAAAAGGTCAGCTGATGCCGCTTCTCAACCTTCAGTTATAATGGCTTCCTCCCAGGGTATACCTTTGCTGCCAAAAGATAAACTGCTCCTGGTAGTCTAATATATGTCAATGTGAGTTCAGGGTATCCTCTGAAACAAAAAAGGTGATGGGCACCCACAGGAAATGACTATAGTAAGAGACACACTGTGGAAAGTGTACTTTGATACTCTGAAAACCAAACCCATATAGTACACAAAACCTAAATGCAACACAGATGCAGCACAGAATGCAAGTCCCAGCATTAATCATTACTCTAGATTCCAAGACATTTTGATTGACTTTAGATTACCAGATGATTCTCCTGAATTTGTAAAGACATGCTATTCATTATCTAATGCAAGTCTAAACCCTAATTTTCCCTCCTAGTGAAGTTGCTTGGGCTTAGTCTGATATTGGTCCATGATGATATATGATTTAGGGTTTCTCTTGTGCCAACTACAAGTTCACAAAATACCGGCAGGAGGGACTCAAAACAAGAAAAAGAAATACATACCACCTTGCCTTGTGGGAAAGCTCAACTGCAAAGTCCTTAGGACCAACAAAATCCAAAAGATAAAAGACATCAACACCTTCTGTCACCAGTTCTTCAACCCTGTCAAAAAGGAAAAGATTCAGAAAATGCAGAAAACCAACACTTCCAATCCACCATACTTTTCAACAGCTCTATACACTAATAAGGAAGAATACTTAACAGACAAAAAATTCGCAGCAATATTCAAGCATTAGAAACAAACATGATGCATGTAAAAGCTAAGGTGAAGAACAAAGCAAAAATGCCCTATTAAACCCTAATCCTAATTCCAAAACTGCAAGCTCCCAGCCAAGAAACAGATAGAAATAAAATGAAGGACAAAATTACATAAAACAAAAGAGGGGACGATTTTATACAACAAAATGAGGGACGTTTTTCATACAGAAAAAATGAGGAAAAATTGCATAACAAATCAAACGAGGGACCAATATTTGCATGAAACAAAAAGGAGCGATGAATTCAACAAACACAAAAAAGAAAATGAGGGATAGAATTCTTAGGATTATATCATTACCTTAAGGGACTATAGACAGTATTGGGAAGAAATAGTGGGGGAGAACATCGGAGTGCGGAGTGATAAAGATGTGCTGCCAATGCTGCAAAAGCACCATCTGGACACGGATAGTGATACAATACCACAGCTGAAAACTTCCCATCCTCCTCCGCTCTTTTGTCCCCAGTTTCTCGCACAAGAGCTTCCATTTTCGGATTCCACAACATCAGACACAGACACACACTTACGCCATTCGGGAGCTCGCAAATTCGTGAAGGAAACGTGTGTCACGCTTTCTCTCTCTAGGAAACGACAGAGGGGATTAGGGTTAGGGTTTAGGGTTCAGTGACCCAAACTAACCAGTGGGTTGGCGATCATCCAAAAGAGGATTTAGCCAAATTTGGCGACAGGTCAAAGAGGAAAGTAGACAAGTTTATGAATGGTGCTATATGTTGGTGACATACTAGAACCTACTGTCTAAATATGGCGAGTTCAATACAACAAATTCTTCATAATGTGGTGACAATGTGCCATTTTATTTATTTATTTCCATAAAATAAATGCCTTCACACCTGTCACAAGGGCCTTTCTTTTTTTAATGGTCACCAGGATGTGAAATTTCACCCAAAAAACAAAAAAAAGGAACCCTGTAACTAACCCTAGGTAAGCCAATTGAAATTGTAACATGGTAAAGAGTTTGGGAGATGCGCCCCATGACCATTGTCTTGCTACAGGCCATGACATGCAAAGCTGGACTTCAAGAAGCCAAAAAAGGATACTCATATCAAAGTTGAAGCCACCCATCAAGCCCTTTTACAACATCATTCAGTCCACCAAGCCAGGATCTCCAAGACTGGCTCGCTGTTTTCAAACAAATGCCACCTCAAGGTTGATGATGGCAACAGAGCGACTGAATATGCAAGCCACAAAGGTGAAGGAAGGAAACCAACGACCAGAAGCTAATATGGCACGAACCCATAGCACTAAACAGCGCACTAAAAACAGTGCATGTTTGCTCACAGACTCTTTTCAAGAGCTTTAGATACAAGGGTGAAAGAAGCACCAGAAGCTCATATATGGCATGAACCCATAGAAGTAAATAGTGCACTATTGCCTGTTTGCCCACAAAACTCTTTTCAAGAGTTTTAGACTCATCATCCGACTATCTGCTCTAGGACCATATGATATCTTCTAACCATTCTAGTCAGAGAAATTGGTTCTACACATGGGAAGAAAATACAGTGTACATGATGAGCTGATATGGTTTGTGTCAGTTGCGCAGAAAATATGTTACTGTCTGTCACAACAGGTGGGCAAATAATTAGGATAATGCAAATGTAACGAACACGATAACTGCAGGGGGGGTCAGGTGGAAGTCCCAGATTGATAGCAATGTACTAACACCACAGTGATGGTTTCAAAACTGTTATTTGATGGCAAACATGTAATTACAACTATCACAACAGGCAAAGCCCATTGCAAAGAATATCTCTACACTTCCTGAATTCTTTTTTCGGATTGCTGATGAGAAGCTCAGTAGAGAATGATATTTTACTCTGGATGCATTTTGCAATTTGTTGTTGTCGTCGTCCTCCTCCCTGGCACTACAAGTTGCTCAGCACAGCCAACTCAGAAAGAAGAATTGGGAGTCTCTCTGTGTGTCTCTGTGTGTCTCTACTATCAATTCCTGCAAAGCAAAGAGGAACATAGAGAAAAAGTCATGGTGTTCGAATGGACTCTGTTCGCCGAAGAGGAATTTCTTCATTCTCCATTGTGTCCTCTGGCCGCTTGACATGCCCTGCCATTGATAAGCGATGGGACATGGTTGTAATCGGTAGACCACCATATATGCCTACATGAATTCAAACAGACTCACTTCATCAGGAATGCACAAGATACAGTCACAAGATCTAGCAGACTTCATTCAGTAACTGTTCTTCCATACAGATACAAAAGGGACTGCAGTTGCAATGAACTATTGTAGAGTCCTGAAAATTCAAGAAACAGCACGAAAGTTGGGTGTAAAAGGTGAATAGAGCGAACCCATGTTTGATGAGGAGTCACCCATGTCCTTTGTTGCATGGAGCAAAAATGTGCCCGATAAAATGGTAACAAATCCACAGAGCTCTGTTATTATTTCTGCTGCACTCTGCTGGTCCCAGTCCTGCATTGAACATACAAGAGATTGCAATTGTGCTCTACTTAATTTTAAAATAAATAAATAGTGAAAGTGAAAATTAGATTTTCAGAATTTTTGAAATGGTACCCATCAAGACTGAAAGCAACTGTGATGGTCGCACTGTTCCAAACCTTGAACATAATGGCACTGGCAAGAATTGTAAGTGATGTAAACATCACATAATAGATGGGTGAAACCACTGCTGTATTGAATGTGTCCAGAGCCTACATCAAGCACAAGCCCCAATTTGCAACTGCAAGCTTTTGAAGAAACATACTTGCTCAAAACATTCCAATGCAATGAGACAAAAAAGAAGAAGAAGAGGCAGATTGACTATGGGTAAAAAACCTAGCAGTGCTGTGAAGACTTGGAATTGCTGCACTATTTGCAAAGGCACCATGAGATTGTACTGAACAAACCCTTTTGATATGTCTCAGGGGCTGGACAAAAAAAGCACAGAAAAGATGGGAGAGATACCTTGTTTAAATAGTTCATCTGTGTTAAAACACAGGTGACGACAACCATAGCAAACACAGATGTCTGTGGGTAAATCAATTGATTCTGCCCCTGGAAAGTGAGCTTCAGTGCAATCCCCAGTGCTTTAACGCTCATCACCTTGGCATATCACATCACACCACAATCAGTTGACCTGTAACAGTTGATGAGCAGGAGTGAAAAGGTTGCAGAAAGCAAGGAGGTAGATCTCAATGATGAGAAGGAAGGAGGAAGCAGTGGCATACAAAGTAATGAGAATTGCCACCATGGAAGAAAATTACTGTGTGCAATCTAAAGGGGGTGATCGTTGGGACAAAAAGAATAGGTACCGATAGAGAGCCCATGAGGGAGCAGATGGCAATGTAGATCAGCACATGTGTATGGCCACACTGTGGCACATAATGGAAAATGAGAAGTAACACCACTGCAACTACTGCAGTTGTGTATAACAAAAAGGCTGTTCCAAAACCCCACAAAACCAACACCCACTGTTCCATCAAAAACCTACCTTGGGTCAAACATCAAATGATGGATTGCAAATGTATCTTGCAAGTTCCTCCAAGGCCTCAAATACATGCAACCATACATCTGTGCATGCTCTGTACCTTGCATCCCATAGTATTCTGTATAACAAACAGCCTCTACTTAAAGAGAAAGGGGGGTTTGGGGGGGGGTGGGGGACCACACACCAGGTTCAGTGGCAAGACCCCAAACTTTTTCTACAGAGTCAATGGTTTGCTCTTTTGGTGCATGAAGCACAATGGTGGTTGAACCAACGATGCAGAGCACACAGCCTACAACACCTAGGGTATGCAACCGCTCCTTGAGAACAACATGTGCCAATGCTGCACTGCATTTTGCACTCCACCCCACACATATGCCCCCAGTTAAAAATCTCTCTCTCTCTCTTCACGAACCCAAGCCAGGTACAACAAAAGAAAGCACATACTCATTGGCATATCTGAAAATTCCTACATACCTCACAATGATGCTCAATGCACCAAGAGGTGTAACCAGAACAGCAGGAGCAAATGCATAAGCAGTAAAGTTGGCCACCTCGCCTACAAGCACTGCCCATCCCCAATTCCCCCCATCATCAGCACCACCCCACCCAAAAGACAGAGTGCACAAAAAACCAACAAAAAAGAATTCCACCTCACAAAAT
>Ga0209208_10005646_pt1 | contig 17374 bp, 18 predicted proteins | sample S1TSphfallax_3_FD_187694 | JGI IMG/M metagenome (GOLD analysis project Ga0209208, IMG submission 187694) | Host-associated microbial communities from peat moss isolated from Minnesota, USA - S1T2_Fd - Sphagnum fallax MG (SPAdes) (version 2) | ecosystem: Host-associated > Plants > Peat moss >... | reverse complement strand
CATCTGGGCGACGTTGCCTGATGGCACGGTATTGGCTACGGTGAGGTCAGCCGGACGCACCACACCCCGAATAGTGATGATTTGATTTTCCGAATTGACGAGCACCGTCCTGTGCCCCTCAATGACCAGGTAACCGTTGGGCAATACATCAGTTACCCGGGCTGTTACGGTTGTGGTTAGAGTTGTTGTGCGTGAGGTCGTTCCCGACCCATTCAAAGCAACCGTTGAACTCGTGTTAGCCAGATTGGCAAGCCTCCCGGCGGCCGGCAAAGCGCCGGCAAAACTGGTGATGGCTGAATTGGCGGTGGAGGCGCGTGAGGTTTGCGTGGCACCGGTCGAGACGGCGGAAGCCGACTCGTTTACCACAATCGTGACAACGTCATCCACATAGCGCGCTCTTACGTCGATCGCGGTGTCGCCCAAGACAGCACCCTGGGAAAACAGAGACCCGGGACTCTCCACGCCCGCTTCCGATGCACGCCGGTGCGCTGCCTGGACATATTGATCAAGCGGCGAAGGCTCCTGATCTTTTTTCAGCAGCTTCTGAAGCTTCTTTGGCATCTGCGCCGCCGTGCTAGCAGGTAAACCAACAGCAAGCAAAATGCAGAGGCAGAGCCACTTTCCAGACGTTCCTGTGTTACGCATAAATGTCATGAGCTTTTGTCGTCACCAACCAGTCCAGCCTCGCCACCTGGGACTACGGTCACAACACCCCGGCCGCTGATTTGACCCAAGAAGAGCCGCCCCGTCTTCGGATTACGGATTTTGATTACGTCCCCGCGATGTCCCGCTTCGACCGCAACCCCCTGCGTCTCAACTAGCGTGGCACCGCAATGAATGTGAACTGTTACAAGTTGCTGTTTTTCGACATCCTGCGGCACTGCCAGCATGGAGCCGGCGAGAAAGGTGCCCTCGGCAATGGGTCGAACCGTGCATTTACCGGTTGCGTCTTCATTCTTATGAATCATAGGGGTGCTCTGCAGCGGTCCGGAGTAAGCGACGGTCTCGATGTCGGCGGGCCCGATGGTCGCGCCTGCCTTCAGCGCATGAGCGGCGATGACACGGTTCTCATGCACGGTAATACGAACCTTTATCCAGGTAGTGAACTTTTTGTTTTCCGCGTAGCGCACATAGCCGTTCCAATAGATGGGACGAGAGGACTCGGCTGTTAAGCCGGTGATGGGAAATACAACTTCGCCGTCCGGCACGGGTGCGCGGCACTGATCTGTAATCTCCAATTCCGCATCAATGCCTGCCAGAGACTTCTTTATTGCCTCCAAAATTTGTCTTTGGCTCAGCGGGTGAACTTCCCACTCAAAGCATACCGGTGCGGAAATCTTCGTCAAGATGCCATGGCGGTTCGCGATCTCTTGCAGTTCGGCTATAAAAAAGTTCCGCCGCACCCCGGGCAGAGGCGAGTAGCCAACGGGCAGATCTGGCGGCAGCGATCCGAGTTGCGGGACCGCAGCCGCCAGATCGCTCCCCAGTATCCGGTCGCCGGCGACAGGCGCGCAAACTGACTCGGATTTGCCGACACCGCCGCTGAAAACCCCCTGTCCGAAAACCGATTGCGCCAGACCTGTCGATGACAGACAGCCCAGCAGCACGAAGTAAATGGACCGCATCATTGCGTCAGTTGATTGACCTGCTGATACATTTCGTCGGCCGCCTTAACTACGCGCGAGTTGGCTTCATAAGCGCGCTGGCTTTGAATGAGTTCGACGAACTGATCCACGACGTCGACATTCGATTGTTCGTTGTAGCCTTGCACGAGAGTGCCCAGCCCGTCGGACCCGCCGGGGATTGAGACAATGGGCTCACCGGAGGCATCGGTCGGCTCGTATAAATTGCTGCCAATGCTATTTAGACCGGCAGGATTCTGAAAATTGGCCAGCTGAATTTGCCCGGCCTTTTGTGCCGAAGTCTGACCCGGTATTGTGTAGGTCACGGTTCCATCGCTGGCGATGCTCACGGTTAAAGCGGCTGGCGGGATATTGATCTGCGGGTCCAAAAAATTGCCACTCGAGTCAACAATATTTCCGCTCTTGTCCAATTGAAAGGTTCCGGCGCGAGTGTAAGCGATTTGACCGGAAGGCTGAAGGATCTGAAAGAATCCTTTGCCCTGAATAGCCACGTCCAGCGGATTGTTTGTCTGTTGAAAGGCCCCCTGGAGAAAAACAATCTCCGTCGATGCAGCCCTTGTTCCCAATCCCAATTGCAGCCCCGAAGGAACGGTTGTCTGTGCTCCGGCCGCGGAGCCTGGCTGGACCACACTCTGATAGAGCAGATCCTGAAACTGCGCGCGGCGCATCTTGAAACCGGTTGTCGTGGCGTTCGCCAAATTATTGGCGATGTTATCCACATTTATCTGCTGCGCATTCATTCCACTGGCGGCGGCGTAAAGTGCTTGAATCATTCCATTCCTTTTCAATTAGTTTTTTTGTTCGCTTTGAAAAACTGCTTCGTCGGCTGAGAGATCAGGACGGTATGCGAGCCACTTCTTCAAGGGCTTGTTTGTTCATTTCCGTTCCAATCTTCACGGCATGCTGCAACATCTCAAAATGCCGGAGCAGGGACACCATTTTGGCGGCGGATTCCGATGACGATGCGTTGGAACCCTCCAGCTTGCCCTGATATACCTGCACGTTGCTGGCCACCGACGGCGTGATGGTAGTGGGATCGGGATTTTGAAAATAGCCGTTCGCCGCTTTTCTCAATTCGTTAGGATCAGAGAACGCATCGATCTCCAACTGGCCGATCTGTTGATTATTTTGCGAGACGCCGCCTTCGGAATTGACTGTGATCGGACCGTTCCCAGTCAGTTGGATCGGCTGTCCACCTATTTGCCTTACCGGATATCCTTCGGCGGTGACTAGCGTGCCGTTGGCCGAGATCCTGAAGCCCCCATTGCGGGTGTAGAGGGTACCATTCGGGCTGTCCACGGCGAAGAATCCGCTCCCCGAGAGTGCCAAATCCGTGTCGTTGCCAGTTGGCAATAGGGAGCCCTGCGCAAAGTCGGTCCAGCGCTTCTCGACTACTGGCGAGTCGCTGACCGAAGGGTCGAGTCCCGCAAAGGAACTGCTCCCGGAGAACGTGCTGTAGAATTCGCGATCAACCTTGAACCCGGCGGTCGAGCCATTTGCCATATTGTTGGCCAACATATCGAGCGAGTCCATTCTTGCTTGTATACCGCTGGCGGCGGCCGATGTTAATGGATCCATGCTGCAAATCCTCTTGCATGTGAGTCGCCATATGTAATCTTCGCTGCTGAGTGATGTAGTGACAGCCATCCCCGTCGTGTACTTGACGCCGAGCTACACTTCCTAATCAAGTTCTTGACACCTGGCCAAGTTACTGAACTTACTTTCAAGAATTAGGGTCGATTTTGTTTAGCCGCAATACTTTGGCAGGTCGCATGCAAGGGAGATGGTGTGCTCGACGTGAACAACGCCTTCAGCAATAACTTGCTTCAATTCAATCCTCAGTTTCAAGCACTGTCGTCGTTGGCGAACCAGCAGACCGCAACAAATGGATCACTCAACTTCACCGATATGCTGGCCATCGCCCAGGCTGAATCGGAACAGATTCAAAATGGAACCAGTCCGAGTTCCGTTACGGGACAGCAGATGCAGGCCGCAAGTTCGCCGCTGAACTTTATAGCCCCAGACCAGTCTCCCGCCGCCGGCTCTTCATCCTCATATCAAGCCGAGCAAGGCCAGACACCGAACCAGTCCGCAGCCAATACACAGAACTGGCGGACCAACAACTCAGATCCCGCGCCGCAAGCCTCTTCTCCCGTCACGAGTTCGGCCGCTGCTGATACGGCGGGACAGGCCGCTGAAGCGGATACGCCTGAAGCAGTGGCTTCCGCTTATGCTATCCACTCGACCGAACAAACGGTCGCGCCCTTCGCTGCGAGTGCTAATTTCAACCTGAAAGGTCCGGCCTCTGCTCCAACCCCCGCCGTCGAGGGATCGGCCGCCGGATCGGCATCCCCTTCCCGAGTTGTTACACCCGACGCGCAAGGCGAGGCAGCACCGGCACAGAAAATTCTCGAGATTGCTCCGATGGTTGATCGCTCGGTCGAGACGGCTAGCGCATCAATCCGGCCCGCGACGAATCAGAAGGCGTCCGCAACTATATCAGTCGCACCTGATCAGCAGGAGCCGGTTAACCCCTCGATGGCTGCCAGCGCCAAATCTTCTGAAAGAGTAAAGGGTCGTAAGGAGACCGCGACCGAGGAGGCAAAAAATAATGCGGGAAGCGGCATTGCTGGCGGCGGCAGTGAACCGGTCATTGCAGCAACTCAGAACGATCCCATTTCAAGCCCGCCTAACGCCACCACTACGAATGCCAATGCCTCCGACGTCGCCCTGAAAAGTCATAATGCCGGCAAGATCGACCCCAACTCCAATCTTGCATTTGCCTTGAAGATACAAGGTAATGATCCGATCAGCAATTCCGGCAATCAGGTGAATCTGCAGACCATGGCGGATATAGATCACGCTGATCCTGCCGCGCAAACCGCTGACAGCGCGTTTTCTTCGCAGATGACGGCTTCTATGGGAATGCTGGAGCAAAAAACTGTTCCAAAATCTGGCCTGTCTTCGCAAGTGGCTGGTTCTAGCCTGGGAGGCCAGCTCAACCTCGATTCTCCTGCGGCGGCACCGTCTGCCATGGCCGCGTCGTCCAATGCAAGTGACGATAGCAAGCCAGCCGAGGAGTCCGTGGCGGCATCGTCGCTGCCGGAGGATCAAGCCGCGGGCATCCAGCCCGTTAAGACAGTGCAGGTGCAAATCAACGGTGCAGATGATCAGAAGGTCGATTTGAAGCTAGTTGAGAAATCTGGTGCTCTGACTATGAGCGTCCGCAGTTCGGATGCAGCGCTCACCAAGTCGCTGCAACAAAATTTGCCTGATCTGACAACCAGGCTGAGCGACCAGCAGATTCGCGCCGAGTGGTGGCGTCCCGACACTCAGCAACCAGACTTGCCGAAGAACTCGGGCAACTCCTCATCGGGCGGCAATAGCTCGGCGAACCAGGATCAGGGAAATCAGAACAAAGGTAATTCAGGGCAGCAGGGAGGGCGTAGTACTCCACAGCCGGAATGGCTCGAAGACCTCTCCAGTTCAAAAAATTCAACTCAGAATGGAACTCAATTCACATGGCATCTGTAGGCACGACACTTTTCCCGACAACCGGCACTGCCGGAACGTCTTCATCAGCCGGATCGGCCAGCTCTTCGTCGTCTTCCTCCACCAGTTCCAGCAGCGGGTCGGATTCGCTGGCAAACCAGAACACCTTCCTGCAGTTGCTGGTGGCACAACTGCAATATCAGGATCCAACCCAGCCCGTGGATGGAACGACGTTTGTCACGCAGCTTGCCACCTTTAGTGACCTGCAGGCCAACATGGGTTCGAAAACGGATTTGGACGCGATCTCCAAACAGTATCTGGGGACGGTTCCCTCCGATTCAACCGGCGCAAGCACGACCACCTCGACGGGAACCGGTTCAACAGTAACAGGCGGCTGAACTTCAAACATAAACAGGAGACGGTTAAAAGGAAACTATGTCAAGCTCATTTTCAATTGCGCTCACGGGGCTCGAATCAGAATCCCAGGCGATAGACATTACCGGCAACAATCTTGCCAATATGAACACAGACGGCTTCAAGGAGAGCGAGGTCGACTTCAAGGACTTATTTAGCGAGTCGTATGGAATCTCGTCCGGGCTGGAGACAGGCTTGGGTGTCAGCATTCCAAACAGCAATCAGGTGTTTACTCAGGGTTCTATAGAAAGCGACCCTTCACCGCTGGCCGCAGCCATCCAGGGCAATGGATTTTTCGTCGTCCAGGCTCCGGATGGACAAAACCTTTACACGCGTGACGGCAATTTCACCACCAATTCAGACGGTGTGTTGCAAACTGAAACCGGGGAAAACGTGCAGGGATGGACGGCCGGGGCCAACGGTGTCGTCAACAGCAACGGTCCCACTAGCTCCATCGTGCTTCCCGCCGGGCAGGTGCTCTCACCCAATCCCACGACGACATTCTCTCTCGTCGCGAACTTAAGCGCCCAGGCAGTAGCCGGAACGTCAACCGGAACTTTCACCGCTCCCATGCAAGTTGTCGATTCACTGGGAAACACCCATAATCTTACCGTTACGTTCACTCAGAGCACGACCGACGCCAGCACCTGGAACTTTGCAGTGAGCGTTCCCTCCGCCGACTTGAGCTCAACGGGCGCCTTGACCGGTGGCACGGGTTCCATTACATTCAATTCTAACGGCACTATGAGTGTCGCCAACACAACTGGCACCAACGCCGACGGCAACGTGCCAATCGCAATCAGCGGTTTGGCAGACGGAGCGGCGGATCTGAATATGACGTGGGACTTATTCGACCCCACAACTGGAGCTGGCAACCTGACCGGTTATGCCGAAGCGTCGGCCTTGGCCTCATCGACACAGGACGGCAACCAAGCCGCGCAATTGACTTCGGTCGCTATCCAGAGCGGGGGGCAGGTGGTTGCGACCTATTCAAATGGCCAAACGCAAGTCGAGGCGCAGCTAGCCATGGCTTCGATCGAAAATCCGCAGTCCCTGTCCAATGTAGGCGACAACAACTTTGCCGTCACCGGCAATACCGCCATCCCCGCCGTCGGTGTGCCGCAAACGGGCGGCCGCGGACAGATCCTCGGCAATTCGCTTGAAACCTCAAATGTGGACATGGCCACCCAGTTTACCGATCTGATTGTTTATCAGAGCGCTTACCAGGCCAGTTCACGCGTTATCAGCACAGTGAACAACATGAATCAGGACCTCTTCAGCTTGATTCACTAGTTCGGCCGTCGGCGTAATCACTATTCTGAGAAGAATCTTCTCGGAAACAACTACCTATTCGATGCTCCAGCAGTCCCTCGCCGTCTTTCTTGTTCTTGCACTCCTGCTGGCTGCGCTTTGGCTGCTCAGGCGGCAAGGGATAGCCACTTTCGCGCTGGCTTCAGGCTGGAAAGTTTCTGGAAGGAGAAATTGTGACAGGCGTCTCCAGTTGATCGAGCGCCTGGCACTGACTCCGCAGCATTCCCTTCATCTTGTCTCCATAGGAGACAAGATGCTCTTATTCGCTACGTCGCCTGCCGGCTGCGAGCGCGTGGACGGGAATCCGCAATGGCAGAGCGCCAGCAAGGAATCGCCTGGTTCATTGAAAAGCGGTGCCAGTTGCTGATTCTGGCCTCAGCCGCTGTTCTGGCGCCCGCTATGACGGCGGCCAATGCCCTTCAATCCATCGGCGTCAATGCCAGTGCGGGTGCCGGAGGCACCACGCTGAGCCTTCCAATGCAGATCGCTCTTGGCATGACGCTGCTCAGCGTCCTGCCGGCCGTAATTATGTGTCTGACTCCGTTTTTGCGGATCGTCATCGTCCTGCATTTTCTGCGCCAGGCGCTGGGCACCCAGACCGCACCTTCCAATCAGGTGTTGGTGGGCCTGTCGCTGTTCTTATCGCTGCTGGTTGTTCAGCCGGTGCTCTCGGATGTTTACACACATGCCTGGGAGCCGCTTGAAACAGGACAAATCACCACGGAGCAGGCGTATGAGAACGGTGCGGCTCCATTGCGCAAGTTTCTACTCCGATTTGCGCGCGAGCGCGATATCCGTCTGTTTATCGAGATGTCGAACGAACCGGCACCGCATGGTCCGGCCGACATCAGTCTGAAAATCCTCATTCCAGCCTACATTCTGTCTGAGCTGAAAGCCGGTTTTCAGATCGGGGTAGTGTTGTTCTTGCCCTTCCTGGTCATCGACATCGCCGTGGCATCCGTCACGCTGTCCATCGGGATGATGCAGCTGCCGCCGGCCCTGATTTCAGCGCCATTTAAGATCTTACTTTTCGTCCTTGTGGATGGCTGGAATCTGGTGGTCGGCGCTCTCATGAAGAGTTTTCTCCAGAGTTAAAAGTTTAGTATGAACTCACAAGTAGCCATCCACATTATGACGGGCGCGCTTATCACGGCGTTCTGGATTTGCGCGCCGCTGCTGGCGGTGGCGTTTCTGCTGGGCTTGCTGATTAATCTCATTCAAATTGCCACTTCGCTGCAAGACCCCGCCTTCAGCACCGTGCCGCGCCTGACAGCCTGCCTGGGTGCCTTCCTGATACTGATGCCGTGGATGCTAGGACACGCCACTTCCTTCACGCTGTCGCTGTTTCGCGATCTGGCGCAATATGCACGCTGACATTGAGATACCACTGCGGGCGATTACCACATTCCTGCTGGTGCTCTCGCGGATTTTGGGAGTCTTTGTCTATCTGCCGCTGCCGGGAAGAGATGCCGGTCCTTCGCTGCCGCGAGTGGTGCTGGCTTTTGCCGCCGCGCTGGCAGTTGCCCCCTATTGGCCGCCGAGCCAGTTGCCCGAGCCGACGCCCGCTCTGCTCATTCTGTGGCTTAGCTCGGAATTAGCCCTCGGTCTGACTATCGGTCTGCTGGTCGGCTTCGTCTCCGAGGCTTTGACGGTTGGCGCGCAAATACTTTCCCTGCAGGCAGGATATGCCTATGCCTCCGTCGTTGATCCCACCACGCAAGCCGATTCCGACGTTCTGCAGGTCCTGGCGCAACTGCTGGGTGGAACCTTGTTCTTCTCGCTTGGTCTCGATCATATGGCCATCCGAACCTTGACTTACAGCCTGCGGTCTTTTCCGCCCGGCCAGTTCATGCTGACTCCCGGGCTGGCGCGCGCCGTCACTGTGCTCAGTTCCAACATTTTTGTAGTGGCTCTGAAATTGGCATTGCCGGTGGTTGCCGTCCTGCTGACAACCGAAATCGCCCTGGCTGTGGTGGGGCGGCTCAGCCCCCAGTTGCATCTGGTAACCAATGCCACCAGCATCAAGATGCTGCTTACGCTGGTCATTCTGGTGAGTATCCTGCGCGTGGTGCCGAGCTTGTATGAGGGCTTCGCCACGCAAGTTTTTGAATTCATCCGGCCGGCGTTCTGGGGAGCCGCCGGGCGCTAAAGCGCGCTTTTCGGGATGGCTGACAACAAAAGCGAAAAACCCACCGCGCAAAGGCTGCGCAAAGCCAGGGAAGAAGGAAACTTCTTGTCCTCCCGCGGCATGCTGACAGCCGTCCAATTTATTGTCTTCGTCTGGCTGAGCGGCGTCATTCTCCCCACCTGGTCGCTCCAATTGCAACAGAGCATGCGCCAGGTTCTGCTGGGCGCCTTTCGCGAGGATTTATCCGCGCAGTCCTGGGCGTTGTTGATGCGCGTTCTGCTGCTCAATACGCTGTGGCCGCTGCTGCTGCTGGGCGGCAGTATGCTGGTTTCCGCCTTCGCGATCAACCTGGCTGTCAGCCGGCTGGGGTTCAGCTTTAATAAGCTCATGCCCAATCTGAAAAATCTCAATCCGACGGGCAAGCTGGCGGCTTTGCCCATGCAAAACCTGAAGTCGCTGGCCGAAGCCACCTTTCTCATGCTGGCGGTGGCGGTTCTGGTGAACTCGTTTTTCCGGGAACAGTCGGAGCTGATCCTGCGGATACCCTTTCAGGCGCTTCCTCTTAGCGTTTCCGAGATGGTCTCGGGCATTCACGGACTGCTATGGAAATCGGCTTTCATTTTTGTGATTTTTGGCGTGATCGATGTTGCCTTTCAGTATCAGCGCTATATGAAAGGACTCAAAATGTCCAAGCAGGAGGTAAAGGAAGAACACAAAAGAAGCGATGGCGACCCGCAAATAAAAATGCGCATCCGGCGTCTGCGCCGCGAACTGTTGCGGCGCCAGATGATGAAGCAGATTCCGCAGGCGACCGCCGTGATTGTCAATCCGACACACTTTGCTGTTGCAATTCGGTACGACATTGAAACCATGGCCTCACCCATGGTCGTTGCCAAAGGTAAAAACTGGCTTGCCCTGCGCATCCGGCAGGTGGCTTTGCAAAGTGAAGTGCCAATCATTGAGAATCCTCCGCTGGCGCGGGCTCTTTATGATGCAGCGGAGGTGGGAAGCGCAATCTCGCCGCAGTTTTACAAGGCCATTGCCGAGGTGCTGGCCTACGTGTACAAGCTAATGGGCCGTAAATTGCCTAGCTAGAGTAAGCGGCCCCTGTCGGTAAAAGACTTTTTCTCTATGTCCACCAACTCACCAGCCATCACGCCCAGCGCATTGTCAGCCAAATCCGTGCGGAAGTTCTCCTTCCCGCGGCTTTCGGAGATGGCCGTTCCTGTGGCGGTCCTGTCAATCGTGGTGGCCTTGATCACGCCCATGCCGCCGGTTGTGCTGGACCTTCTGATCGTCCTGGACATTATGATGTCGGTGATCGTGCTGATGGTCACGATGTACATTTTGAAGCCGGTGGAATTCAACGTATTTCCCACCGCGCTGCTCCTGCTCACTCTCTTCCGGCTGGCATTAAACGTCAGTTCGGCCCGTCTTATTCTGCTGAACGGCAATGGTGGTACGGCGGCGGCTGGCAGCGTGATCGAAGCCTTCGGCAATTTCGTGGTGGGCGGCAACTATGTCATTGGCGCGGTCATCTTTCTGATTCTGATCGCCATTCAATATGTGGTGATCAACCATGGCGCCGTCCGCATTTCGGAAGTTTCCGCCCGTTTCACACTGGATGCCATGCCCGGCAAACAGATGTCGATTGACGCCGAAATGAATGCCGGTCTGATTGATGAGGCCGAGGCACGCCGGCGCCGCAAACAACTGGCGGCCGAAGCTGAATTTTATGGTTCCATGGACGGTGCTTCGCGTTTCACCCAGCGCGATGCCGTGGCCAGCATTCTGATTACCGGTATCAACATTATCGCGGGCTTCCTCATCGGTGTTCTGCAGCATAATATGGAGCTCAAACGCGCGATTCAGACCTACACCGTGCTGACCATCGGCGACGGTCTGGTAACGGTAATCCCCGCCCTGATGATCTCGGTATCCGGCGGACTTATCGTCACGCGTGCCAATTCGGACAACAGTGTGGGTCACGAATTTCAGGCACAGTTGTTCGGCAAACCGGAACCACTGATGCTTTCGGCCGGGGTGCTGATTGTCCTGGCGCTTTTCCCGGGACTTCCAAGCCTCCCCTTCCTTGCCCTGGGCGGCGGGCTAGGTACGTTAGCCTGGTTCAAGCGTAAAAAAATTGACTTGGATGTCAAAAAAGATGCTGCAGCCACACAGGAGGCACCCAAAGAGGATCTCGAGTCGCTGCTGCGCGTGGAACCGCTCGCCATCGAGGTGGGCCTGGGGCTGGCCGGTCTAGTGGTGGGCGGAAAATCATCACCACTGCTGAAGCGCATTGCTGGTATTCGGCGTCAATTTGTCACCAACCTCGGATATTTGCTGCCGCCCGTCCGGGTGACCGACAACTTGTCCCTGCGTTCCCGCGAATATGTTGTTTTGCTAAAAGGAAGCGAAATTGGCCGGTACGAACTGCTTCCCGGCTCGGAACTAGCCGTGCCGACCGCCAAAGCGGATAAGAACTTTCCGGGGCAGCCGACCCGTGAACCGGCTTTCGGGCTGCCCGCTCTTTGGGTTCCGGCAAATAAGGTGGACGCTGCCCGCGGAGCCGGTTACACCGTGGTCGATGCGGTGAACGTCATGGGCACTCACTTGTCCGAACTGGTTCGCCAGCATGCGGCGGAAATGTTCTCGCGGCAGGACGCGAAGCTATTCTGCGACCGCGTCGCCGCGGAAAATGCCAAGCTGGTCGAGGATTTGGTCCCTAAACTGCTCTCATTCGGTGCAGTCCAAAAAGTGCTTCAGAATTTACTGCGTGAGAGAGTTTCCATTCGTGACGGACTATCCATACTCGAGGCATTGGCTGAAGGTGCGGTCACCACAAAAAATCCGGTTCTGCTCACCGAATACACTCGCCAGGCCATACGCCGGAATATTGTGAAGCCATACCTCAATCAGAAGGGTGAGTTACCCGCTTACTTCCTGGACCCGTCCGCCGAGCAGACGATTGAATCGGCCGTGCAGCATAGCGAAATGAATAGCGTGCTGGTTCTTGCACCCCAGACCGTGCGTGAGATCGTTTCCCGAATCGAAAAGAAAATTGAAAGAAAAGAAGTGCCAACGGTGCTTGTCACCTCATCGGGTGCGCGCTACTTCCTTCGCCAAATGCTCGAAACATCCGCCCCTAACGTTTTTCCAGTTGGGCATAACGAGGTGCCCTCGGGCATCAAAATTTTATCTTTGGGAGTTGTCTAATGCGTATCAAGTCTTATTTCGCGGATTCAGTTCAGGAGGCCATAGAAAAGGCGCGCCTGGAACTGGGGCCGGACGCCATGCTGATGAACACGAAGAAGACCGATTTTGAACTCCGCGCTTTGGGTTCCTTCGAGGTAGTGTTCGGTCTGCCGGGTCAGGCAGCGGCGTCAAAGCCAAGACTGCACGTAAAGCCGGCTGGCGGCTCTTACCCGGAGGCGATCTCGCCCGTTCCGCCTGAAGCTCCGGAGAGTGTGCCGGCTCCCGGCGGAGAAATGGCGCAGGAATTGGCTGAATTGCGGCGTCAGATCGAGACGGTGAAGCGATCAATGAACCGCCAGCAGCGGGCAAGCGTACCACTTGAGCAGACGCCAAGCCGCGCGGTGGAAAACATTTGCGCGCGTTTGATGGCCGCCGACATCTCGGAAGATCTGGCGCAGGAAATTGCCGAAGCCGTGGAACTGCAGGCTTTCGCCTGGAAGCAATCACCGGCGCGGGCGGCGCGCGACTTTGAGATGATTCCCTCCGAGACACTGGAACTGGCGTTATCCGCCGAACTCGCGCGCCGCTTTCAGGTTGCTCCCGAATTGGGAAAGCCGGGCGCGAAGCAAAAAATTGCGATGTTCACTGGTCCGGCCGGTGCGGGCAAAACGACTTCATTGATCAAACTTGCTCTGCGCTGCGGGCTGCAGGCGCGTCTGCCGATGCACATTCTTTCGCTTGACACGCTGCGCGTGGGCGGATGGGAGCACCTGGCCGCTTACTCACGAATCGCCGGACTGGGCTTCGATGCGGTGCATAATCTCAACGCCCTCGACCAGATACTGGCCGAACATGCCGCGAAGAAGCTTATCCTGATCGATACTCCGGGTTTCGGGCCAGCCGATGCCGACGATCTCAACGACTTAGCTGCCTGGGTGAGGCATTCGGCCTTAGTCGATGTTCAGTTGGTGCTGCCGGCAACACTGCGTTTAGCCGTGGTCAATCGAATCACCGACCGCTTCTCGGTGCTGAAGCCGTCCAAATTATTGCTGACGCGCGCCGACGAAGCCGAATCTACGGGAATTCTGGTGGATCTTGCCATCCGATCCGGTCTGCCGCTGTCTTATATCTCCAGCGGACAGACTATTCCAGAGGACATCGAACAGCCATCGAAGGCCGACATGCTCGCCGGTCTTGGCAACCGTTCGCTGATTCATTCCCGGCAGGAGGCGGCCTAGCGGGGCTTCCCGCCGCATTTGGTGCCGGACCCTAACTATGGCGAACCTGACCGTGGCGAACGTACCGGCCGTGAACTGGATCGTGATGAAGGAGAAGCAATAGAATCGTATGTACGCCTATGCGGCTCCGGATAGGACATCGGAGGAACGGGAAGCCCTGATTCTCGAGCACCTGCCTCAGGTGAACTGGATTGCCGCGCGCATTCATGAGAAATTACCGCCCAGCGTGGAACTGGACGATCTGATTTCCGCCGGCATTGTGGGTTTGCTGGCGGCGGTCGATAATTTTGATCCCAGCCACAATGCTTCGCTCAAGACCTATGCCGAGTACAAGATCCGCGGCGCCATTCTGGACAGTATTCGCGGCTTGGACGGCATACCGACCCATAAGCGCAAGCGGGTCAAGCAGGTGCAGGCCGCCATTGCGCGCGCCGAACGGACGCTGCAGCGCAGCCCGGATGAGCTTGAGATCGCAACCGAACTCGGCATCAGCCTGGGTGAGTATCAGCAGTGGGTTGTCGAACTGCGGGCGGTCTCGCTCGGCAGTCTCGAAGTGATTGAAGACGGCGAAGAACTCAGCCTGTTGAAGTTCATCAGCGGCGATGAAGAGGAATCCCCGGCGCGCATTCTCGAGCGTTCCGAATTGGAACACGTTGTGGCCGAAGGTATGAGCAAAATTCCTGAGAATGAGAGGCTGGTGCTCAGTCTCTATTACAAGGAAGAACTGAATCTGAGAGAAATAGCTTCAATCATGGATCTGCACATTACCCGTATCTCTCAATTGCGGGCGCAGGGAGTGCTGCGCTTGCGATCCTATCTCGAACGAAAGTGGCCTAGCGGAAGGAGCGGAACCTATTAGGTTCGATTTGGACTAACCATGCTCCTTGATCATTCATCGGCCAGCCAGGTATCCAGCAGCCTGAGTGCCGTGCCGTCAGCCCTGATCGTCACCCTTTCTGGCGGTCTGCTGGCCGTTCTGGCCCTGGCCGCGGGCGGCTTCGTATTTCTCCAGCGAAGGATTCAGGCTTTGGCCGGGGAGGTGAGCGGCCGGGAGCGAAGCTCCGCGGTTCTGGCATCGGAACTCGAGGCGCAGGCTCTGCTGGTCCGCCAGATGTCTATCGATCTGGAGGAACTTCGGAAGCGGCTCAGCGAGCAGATGGAATCCGCTCAGCCAGCAATCCCTCTGTGGGCCAGCGATATGCCCGTGAATTTGAATCGCCGCGGGCAAATCATCCGTTTGTCGCGCAAAGGCAAGTCCATTGCTGAAATTGCCAGCGATCTGAATGTGGCGCAAGGGGAGGTTGAATTGCTGCTGAAAGTTCACGACCTGAGTCAGAAGAAATCCGAACAAGGGAAATCCTAGACAGGAAAAGGCGCATGATCACTCTAAAATCTACAAATGTCACCGATAGCGCCCTCGGGAGCGCACGCCGAGCCGACGGTGGCGGAATGCCAGAGAGCAGCATGAGTGTTGCGAGCGGCCGGGCCTGAGACAAGAAGGGGTAAGCGGGTATATGCGAATTAGCAATGGCGGTATCGATAGTCCCGGCGGCAGTGTTGGCTCCGTGGCCGGGGCAGCGGCTGATGCGAGCAGTTTGGCGGCATCGTCGAATGCGAAGTCAGATAGTGTCACGCTGGCCAACGCCGCCGGGTTAGTCGCTCTGGCAAAAGCGACAGCCGCGCTGCGGCAGTCAAAGGTGGAGAGTTTGAGTTCGCAAGTTAAATCCGGATCTTATCAGTCGGACAACGCGCAGGTCAGTCACGCCGTCGTTGAGGATCACATCACCAGCTAACTTACCTGAATTTTGCCGAGCCGGCAAGTCAGGCGAAGGATTCAGACCCTTTATGGCCAATTTGACGAAAAAACTGAAAGAAGAAAAAGAAATTGGGGATTGTTTGAAGCAGCTCATCTCCGAAATGGATGCCGCCATTGCGCAAGCCATCGAGAATCCGCTCCTCTTCCTGGACGGCCCGTTTCTGCATGCGATTGAGTCCCGCTGCGCCAGTCTTGCCGATATTGAAAATCAAAGGCAGTCAGCTAAGCTAGCTGGCCAGCAGACAGCGCCGTCCAGACACCTGACCGGACCCCTGACAACGCCCGCCGGGTTGGCACCGGGCGGGACCGATGCCATGCTCACCGCGCTGGTGTGGGAGGTTCGCGCGCGGGCGGGAAAGCTGCAGCGTCTTCTCGACTCGGCATCGCAATTTTACTCCACCTGTTTTGCCCCGCAGGCCGCGGACTGTTTGGACTATGGAGTGCATGGAGAATGGGGTCAATCGGGAAATCCAACTCACTTGGCGATCGATTGCTGATGGACTGCGTCGTTTCCGGCCGTGATCACGGACTGCGGCTTCGGACAAGCGGAAAAGGAAGAATTTAATCATGTCATCGTTATTTGCTGCTCTCAATACTGCCGGTAATGCCCTCGATGTACTGGGCCAAGCCATTGGCGTGGTTCAGAACAATGTGGCCAATTCCTCGACGCCAGGCTATGTCACGCAGACGCTGAATATGACGGCCAGCCCGTTTGATGTCTCAGGCAACCTGTGGGGCGGAGTGGAGGCCAGCGGCGTGACCAGCTCGCGCAACATCTTTGCCGAGCAAGCCGTTTGGACTGCCAATGAACAAGCCGGACAGAGCACGCAGGAGGCTTCGAGTCTCAGCGCACTGCAGAATTATTTTGATGTGTCGGGAACCAGCGGGGTGCCAGCCGCGTTGAGCAGCCTGTATTCGGCCTTTTCGGCCTGGAGTTCCAATCCCACCGGCAGCACCAGCCGGCAGCAGGTGATTTCGGCCGCCACCAACTTTGCTCAGGAGATTTCGCAGACGGCGACCAATGTGGAACAGCTTCGCACCCAGACCGATGGCCAGCTTTCCGGTACCGTCAGCAACATCAACTCGCTCACTTCTCAGATTGCGACTATTAACGGCGAAATTCAGGATGGTGACAAAAACGATGCCGGTGTTCAGGCTCAGCTTTACAATTCGCTGGAACAGCTCTCAAACCTGGTCCCGATTAATGTGACGACCGCCTCCGACGGCACGGCCGTCGTGCTGCTCGGCGGACAATCGCCGCTAGTGTCGGGCAACCAGTCGAACCCGCTGCAATTGAGCTATACGGTCCCTTCAAACCCCACCATTGCGAATGCGACCCCGGACGCGCAACTGCTCGCCAGCGATGGCACGGACGTGACGGCGCTCGCTAACCAGGGTCAGCTGGGCGGGCTGCTCTCGTTTCGCAACACCACGCTGCCGTCGGTGATCGGTGACAGCTCACAGCAAGGCAGCTTGAACGTGCTGGCACAAAACGTCGCCGACACGGTGAACAATCTTCTCGAAGGCGGAGAAGTGAGTTCCGGTCCGCCGGCGGTGATGGGGCAGGCCCTCTTCAGTTACTCTGCCACGGAGCCGACCGAGGCGGCCAGCACGCTTTCGATCGACCCTTCGATTACGGCATCCACGCTGGCGGCCATTTCTCCCGGTCCTCCGGCGGTGGCCAATGGCGTAGCCACTCAGCTGGCTAATCTGTCGACCACGCCTATCGCAAACCTCAACGATCTCACGGCCACTGATTTTTACAGCAGCATCGCTTCCGGTATCGGGCAAAGCGAGGCCACCGCCTCGGCCAACCAGACGACGCAGACGCAATTGCTCAGTCAGGCGCAGAATATGCGTGCGCAGGTGGAGGGCGTGTCGCTTAACCAGCAGGCCACGCTGCTCATGCAGTATCAGCAGTCCTATCAGGCCGCCGCGCAGCTGATCTCCAGCGTCAATACCGCGATGCAGAGCCTGATTACCGTCATGCAGGATATCAGCAGCTAACCGCCCAGGTTATTACTAAAAACCAAGAAATGGAAAACACACAATGCTTGCCGGATTAGACGCCTTCAACGCCACCTTTTTGGTAGACATCAACAATACCCAGAACGCCATTACCAGCACCAATCAGCAA
>Ga0209208_10005645_pt1 | contig 17379 bp, 16 predicted proteins | sample S1TSphfallax_3_FD_187694 | JGI IMG/M metagenome (GOLD analysis project Ga0209208, IMG submission 187694) | Host-associated microbial communities from peat moss isolated from Minnesota, USA - S1T2_Fd - Sphagnum fallax MG (SPAdes) (version 2) | ecosystem: Host-associated > Plants > Peat moss >... | reverse complement strand
TGTGTTATGTTAGTTGTTTAATTAAGTCTTGATTAGGTTAGTTTTAATTTGGGTTAATGTAATTAATTATGTTTTAATTTGGAATTAATTCAAGTGGGAACAAAATTTGACTTATTTTGTATTTCGGATATTATCCCTATGTGTGTTCTAAATCCAAAACACACAAGATACAAGTTTGTATGTTGCAAGTTTTTTTAATGTTTTGTTATAAGTTTCTAAATGTTTTGATGCAAGGTTCATTTTCACTCATGGTGCGTGTATGTGCCTTGATTGAAAGGCCTCAATTTACATGTAAATATTTAAAACCTTTGTAGTTTTTTCCTATGCATTTCTAAGTCACTTCATAAAAGACACTCAAAGGCTCATGGACCAATATCACCCCTTAGATGGATTTTTTTATTATGACATCCTTATACAAAATTTCCATGTACATTTCACAAAATTTTCCTATTGATTATGCCTCTATGATTTGAATATCATAGTACTTGGGCCAATTCAACACTAATTATATTATTTTTAATTTTGTTAAATTTTTTGAAAAATAGTACATAATTAGGGTTAAAGTTCTAAAAACCCTAGTGGCCATCTACCGAACATTCACAAAACTTAATTGTCATTCATCAAATGTTCAGGAAGCCCTTGGCACTAAAGTCAAAACTCTCAATATCATGGACTTTTCAAACCCATTATAGTTTGGTGCACAGTGCGAAAAGAAGCAAAAATGTCCCTAGAAGTTATGATCATTCCTACACAATAAAAGATGTAAGATCATCACCACCTTCATTGCCATTCCTCTCATTGATTGCCACCTTCTAGTTACATGATAAGTACCTAGCTAACCACCATATAACTTGTGCATGAAAAGTTCATAACAAGTTTTTTGTAATCTTTGATCATTTTGGATGATATGATTGAAAATCTAGGTGTAATATATGGTGATTAACCAATTGGGAGAGTATTGTGATTTGCTTGTTGCAGTTTGTGGCAGTGCAAGCAAAGTTGGCTCACTTGAGAGAAGAGAACAAGTAGTTGCAAACAATGTTTGTTAATGTCACATCCAAATACCAAAACTTACATATGTATCTACTTACATCAATGCAAAAACAACATCAACACATTGGGTTAACCCTAATCAATGTGCAATCAAATCACCTAGTTACAGCTTCCACACAAATGTCTCATAAGTTGTAGCTAGGTACATTGAGACCACCAATTATTGTTGTTGCAATTAAAGTTGCCACTATAGTACAAACCAAAAGTTATCCCATCACCAATGTATATTATAGCAGTAACCTACATGTCATGAGCTCCTTAATAGCTTCACTAAACAATCACAAGAAGCCATTGTTGCACAATTTTTCAGCACACAAAGATTATGTTGAAGAATATTCAACAATTGAAATCAACGAATTGAAGTTAACATGCATTGCAAATTACAAGCTACAATTGTTCAATCTCATTCCTCGTCTCCTTAAGACATGCATGCAAAGGAAAAATATTCTCATCAAGCTCATATCATGACAGAAACAATTACAAATTGGCAACCTCATAAGATGCTAAAAATTGCGGCACCAACTTTGAAGTTCAAAGCATATCAAAGTGGAATGAGGAAGGCATGTGCATGCGTTAAAGCCGAATCTGATGCTCCCACTGTAAATTTTCAACCCTAATTCAAAACCTTAGATCACCGCACCTTTAAACATAATAATTGATTGTTTGTTGCAGCACATATTATTGTAGTAATATTGTTGACCTTCACTACATCTCTTTTCAACCTACTATATTCTTTGTTGAACTTCACTTTATCTACAAAGTCATGTAGCTAGTTGAGTCTCATGATATCAATGCAAGGAGCTCTTTAATGATTCCCTTGTGGGAAAATTGATTAAATTTTCATGTAAAAAATAGACTAAAAACACAAGTAATAAGAAGTGTGCAACATAGGGAGTTTTGCAACATTCTTAAGAAGCTAGCTTGACAAGGAAAGTGAACAATTATACCATCTAGAAGGGTATTTCCTAACCATTATGTTCATCGCCCATTTTTGCCTACATTATAGCAAAGGAGGAAGAGGAGGAGAAGGAGGTAGGTTCACAAGATTCAATGGGGGAAGAAGTTTGCACCGTAAAATTAGACCACATTTCCTCACAAATGCCATGCTTACAACTGCTATAATAGCAAAAAGCAAGAAGAATTAACAACAACAACAATTGGTTATTATTATTGTCACAACCCTAGCCTTAGGCTTACGACCAAGGCAAAGGGGTTGCAAGGTTGCGAGCCAAGAGGAAGCTCGAGAGTCACATCACATACTCCCGGGAGTGTAAGAAAGTGTGAAGGAGTGAACCCTCACACTCCCAAGGCAACTCCCACTTTGGGAGATGGAGTCCCGGTGGACTTCCGAAACTTCAGAGAAGGATTTCAGAGGACAAAACTCAATGGCTTGTGACGTTCTTTATATCATTGGAAAGCTTTTGGAACTTAGATGTCTAAAATGGGCTTGCATTGCTCATTTAGACATTTGAAACATAAGTTATGGCCAAAAGAAGGGCTAGGAATCAAACTGCTAGTTTAACTCCCGACCAGAAAAAGTCGGGAATCGACTCGATTTACTTAGCTATAGACAACGTGAGACATACCGTTGGAAAGCTCTTGATGAGAGCTACAACTTTGCTCGAAACCGCACCTCGATCCGAGGTGTGCTCGCAAAGTTATGGGGTTCCAAAGTCGCGGGAATCCTCGTTGGCGCGATTTTGGGACTCCCACTCGGGAGTCCTGAGAGAGAAAAGTCATTTGGATGTGGGCCTCGTGGAGAAGTGCAGAGTATACTATAAGGGGGAAGGTGGTGGCTTCCCCCAAGTCCAGGCCGTGGTGAGTCTTGTGTGTCCGTGTTGCCTGTGGCTCGTCCTAGCACCAAAGGTGCTCCAACTATGCACTAACCACCTTGTGAGGGGGTTGTGTGCAGGCCCGTGTGAGTGAGTGAAGCTTGTCAACTTTTCCTAATCCCATCCCGGAGCTCCAACACGCCCCTCCTCAAAATGTTGTGAGTTAGGGAGCGTGCCCCGACTCCTCCCCCTTCCATTGTCTTTCACTTGGACTTACATTTGAGTCCTTCAAGGAGTTGGAAGTGCGTCAATTATGTAACAAATAATATAAAGGTGATGATGGGTGGAGCTTTACCGTCTTCTTCTTCATCATCTTCTTCTTATAATGTTGTCACAATTAGTGATGAAGGAGGAGAAAAATTGAAAAACTTGATTACTTATGACTTTGGCTTTCTAATTAATGCTCATAATCTTAAACCACCAACACCTGCACTTGAAGAAGGCAAAATTATTGGAATTGATGGTGGTGTTGATTTTTAATGTAAATAACATTCCATAACAACTAATGTCATTTTTGTTGAATCAAAACATGGTTTGTCAATTTCCATGTCTTTTTCAATGTCATGTGTTACTATAAAGAAAGAAGCGGTTGTGTTTGCTTCCATGGCAACAAGTTGAAATTCATTGTTCCAAGCTCTTGTAAGCCCTATTTTGTCTCACCCTTTCAAAATCATTATTTGTTTGTTTTTTAATTTTTTCCATGCATTGTGTAACCACTCACAATTCCATGGTTTCAAATTGTTCATTTTGAAGTCAACATTGGGATCTTTTCCACTTTCAATTTGTTATTTAATTGTCCAATTGTTGAATTCCATCTTGAATGCATGCTTGAATGGGTGTTACAAAATGATATCATTTGGTCAAAGAATGTTAAACAATTTGCTAGAACAAAAACAACCAAGATATTTGGATGTTTTTCTTTATCCAGTCCAAGAATTTTTTGACTTTTGTGTATGCCCCAACAATGTAATAACCAAACTAGTTTTTGATGTGTTTGCAATCCCATTAACTCAATCTAAGCTTGGTGGTAAGGAACCATGACATACTCCACAAAGTGTTTGGCAATATCAAACTTTGACCAATTTTTCTCACAGTAAGTTAGATCCCACCCATCAACATCATCTTTTGTGATGGGCTTAAACAACCCCAGGTTAACATCTTTTGTTGTTTTTGTTGAGTGCCCATTTATGTACCAAACTACTCTTTACTCAACCTTTCCATTTCTATATAAGTATAATAAGTTCTTGCAAACATATGTTCCATAGAAGTTAACAATTTTTTTACACTTGTATGCTCCGTAATACACTAAGATCTTCAATGCAAATTATTCTTGATGCAAACCTTTTTGGACATAAATAAGTAGTATGGATTCACTCTTTGTTTAATCTCTCCATTCATTTCCAAGTATACACCTATAAAATCTATTCAATGCAAATTATTTTCCATTGCAAATTGCTCCTTCAAAATAGATAAGTGGTACTAACAATTGAAATGAAGTTGTCAATGCACCAATCTTGCACCTTATACTTATGTATACAAGTTTAAATCAAGAAATTTGTAACAAAAAAAAAGAAATTACAAATGATCATGTATGGTGTGTAATGGAGGAAAAAAAACTACCAATGAATGCACAAATGATATTTATTATTGTCGAAAAATCCAAAAATAATTTAAAATAATTATCAAAAGTAAAATAATTAGTAAAAAAAAGTGTCGAATTGGATTTCTAACAATTAATTAAATATTCGACAAGAGCATGTCGAACTAACCCAGTTACTATGGTACTTATATTGAGTTTATTTTGATATTTAACTCATGGCCCTCAATTTAAACCCTTAGGCTACAAATCCTCATATTTTTATATGTTGTTGTGAGGAGGATTCTTTTTATAAATCACACACTTACAAGAGCAACACGCATTCGTTGTACACACTCAAATTTCAATGTTGTTTTCACCTTTTAACAATAAATTAAAACACGAAATGTATTGTAATTGAATCTTGTTTCCATGTTTTCTCATGTACCATTTTAGTGAACAAGGAAAGATTAATAAATCTCCTTATTTAAACATGAGTGTCAAAGCAAGTAGAAAAAATGATGATTAGAACGAACAATTAAAAAAATTTGGAATATGACACTACGCCAAAACATGGCAAATATGATTGAACCCATGACTAGGTTTATAGTCATCAATGCCATCAAATTATATATACATATATATCAATTTAATCCAACCATTTGGTAGGTTGGTAAGTAAGTAAGAATGGGTAGGTAAGTTAATAAGATCCTATTTATTTTTTGGTGACAAGTTTTTTTTATTGGTTCATCACATGTAATATTTGCACTTTGAATATATTTGGTATTCAGTACTTTTTCACCTATTTATATAGGTTTAGAAGTTGAACTTGTTGACAAAGGATATGGGATAAATTTATAGCATTATCTCACACCATCCTTTGTCATATACAAAAGTACCCAACTTTGGCCATTATTATCTTTTTCATATTTTGTCCAAATGAAAAGAAATAAATTTCATTTTCAAAGATTTTTCCAAGATCTACACATCTATTAAAAAATTCAACAAAAAAATCAAGTATGATTGAAAATGCATTTGAAATATCACTATTTCATACATTTGAACAAAAATGATATTTTGAAGATTTGTAAATAAACTTGTAAATAAACAAATTTAAAATCAACATGGTTTTTCTGGTGTGTGTATATATATATGAGTCCTACCTACCCACCTACCTATAAATAGGTAGGGTAGTTAATATGATAGGTAAGTATGGTTATGAGTAGGGTATGAATGTATATATATATATAATATTTTCCCACCTTTAAAAAAAATAATGAATAAATAAAAATGGTATAAAAATTATATTTATTACCATGTGTTATATTTATTTTTAATTTTAAAAAATATTTCTAAATAAAATATGTTATCTATGAAACATATGATATTATTTTGAACATTTGAAAAAAATTATACAAAATATTAAAATTATTGAAATGTCATAATTATTAATTTACACACATATTTTTTATTTCATAAATTTTTATCAAATTTTATTATGAGTAGTAAAGTTTAATCTTATTTTTAGTTTTTTTCAATTCATTAAATGTGATTATATATATAATATTGAAAAATTCCAAGTTGTATGACCAAATATGTTGATAAATTACTAATTTAGATCAAATTTTATATTCTTTGTTACCCATCATATGGAAACATGAAAAATAATGCCATTTTGGGGCATGTGGATTTCTTTTGAAATCATTGGATATCATTAATAAGAATATATTTCATTATTTAATGTTAAAAAATCCAAAAATATATATTCATTTAAATATACCTTTGAGCAAAAGTTTCAACTTATATGTTTTAATTATATTCTAAGCATCAATTCTTTATTTAATTTTATGGTTTCAAAAACTTTGGTAATTTTTTTTCCATTTTTTGAAATTTTCTTAAAAAATGAAAACAATTCCCCAAAATTTGTTTTAGGCACTATCCAAAAATTCACTTTAAATAATGAATGATTATAAGGCAAATTTTTTTTAAATTATAAGGTATTAGTTATGTACTTGTGCAATAATTATGTGTTTGATCATCTACAAGCTTATAATATGCTTATTAGGTACGTGTGTCTACTTTCTAATTTTTTTCCTTTTAATTGTTTTTAATGTTTGAAATTGTATATTATTAACTAAATATATAATGTTCATGAAGACAATTTCTAATCATATTCCTATCCAAGAAAACTTTTAGTCATGTAATCATATCCATGGTTACAAAAATATGACTAGGCCCAAAAACATGGCATATATGACTGTATGATTAGAAATGGTCACTAATCATATTTGTCATAGTCATAAATGTCAAGTTTTGGCATAATGTGACATCAACAAATAACTTTCCAATTTGAAGATATGCACAATGAAAAAATTGGTTGAATAATGGAATCATAAGCTAATAATGTTAGAACCAAATCATTAAATAATGCAATGTATGAATTGCTAAAATTAAAAGGTAAGTGTAAAACCAACATTCCACCAACAATCAATACTTAATTAGTGTTTCACACCAAAATTACTTCTTAAACCTCACATTAATGAAACATTATATCTCACTTATTTTTTAATTTCATATCTTGATTATCATGTTTAAACACAAGGAAGAGGAGGAAAAAATGAGGGAAAAGTAAAACACAATATGAATTGTTGCATTGATTGCATAAGATAATGGTGATAAAGGACATTGTGTTCACAACCATAAAAGCCATTAAGCATCAAATTGTTTCAAGTAGGGTAACACCTAATGAATGGCTTGTTACATGATGTTAAATATTGGAAAAAAAATTTAAATGTTTTTTTCTTGTTATATCCAAAGGGTATCATGAAAAAAAGCAAAGCAAAGAACCCAAAATGCCTACCCCTTTTGTGGAGGAAAATTTTCATTTAATAATGTGTCCTACATATAGCCTAAAAGTATTTTTCTAATGATTTAAATTTTGATCTTGTTCTTATTTATATTTGAGTACAAGCTAAGAGGGGCATATATTCAAAGGTTGAAAAGCCTATCATAAGAACAATAAACTAATTTAAAATTTTCAAAAATTATGTTCATGGTTTTGAATGAGGTGAAGTTATTTGCAATAGGTCCATTGACCAAAGCCCTATTTCCTATGGTTAATGGTGGGTCAATGGAAAGCCATGGTTGTTATCAAAGGTTGCTAAGGTTAGAATAGAGGAATGGCTAGAGACCCAAAGAAAATCCATTTTCAAATCATTTGTGGAAAGTTTGATGTGATGGAATTGGATCCAACAACCTATTGTTTAGAAAAGTTGAGAGGCTTTAACCTCAACAAGGAGGAAAATATTGAAAGCTTGAAAGCCAAGAAAAAAGTAAGGCTCATATGGGTAGTGTGGAACAAAATTGTGGTTATGCCCATAAGCTCACAACCAAAACACACCAATTTGAAGCCTTACCCTTTATACAAATTAATGTTGGTGAATTTCAAGTTATAAATTGGTTATTGGTTCAACTTTAAATAACAAATCAAACTTTTGCTACAATTATAACATGAATTGAACAATGTTACTTACCAACATATTGGTGAAACTAGATTGAAAGGCGAACCATACACCCTATTAGAACTGGGTCAAAGACCTTGTTGTGCAATTAACCTGTGACTATAATTATAATGATATTATTATTATAATCCTTCTTTACATAATTTTTAATATTTAATAATAATTTTTTTGAAAATGGAGTGGTTAAAACCTATGATAACTTTTTAATTATTTTGTCAATTTTAAATGGTTATATAATATTCTAACAAAATCAATTTTGATTTGAAGCCTAATGTAGTTAAGTAAAGTAACATTTTCAAGTTGGGGCTATCACAAATGCCAACATTGAACACGATCGTATGATGAATGGAATTCATTCATATGAATTTTCATTCATGACTATATAGTTTACTCATCATTCTTTCATGATTAACTTGTAATTCATTTATAGTTAACTCACAATTCATTTCTAAATCATTTATAATCACTTTCCAACTCATTCCTAAAAAAATTAATTCATTCTTAATCAATTCATATTTCACTCACAATTAGGAAATACTTTCAAGAAGATTCTTTGGTTAGTGGACATATGAAAACTTTTATGAAAGCTTTCATGAGCTAGGTCCCCAAAAAGGTACATATAAAAGTAGAACCTTTCATATTGTTCAATCTATTGAACATAAAATATGATCTTGTTCCATTGCTTTGTAATATTCCTTTTGTGTCTACATTTTCATACTTTGTCACAATAAAACTTTGTTGCACTTTTGTTTTACACATTTCATGTGTTTTTTTAGCCACATGTTTTTGTTTTGGTTTTATTGTTCTATGTTTTGATTTAAATCTAAATCTATCTTTTTATCATTCATTTTTATAGTTATCATTCTCGTCACAAGGGGATTTCCAAAATAATGGGCCCTTGACCTCCAACCTTGGAGGCCTACCTATTATTTTAGGAATAACAAGCCCCCAAGACTGAAAGCCCCTAAAATAATAGGCCTTTAAGGCTAAAGGCTAAGGACCCATTATTCAAAAATGCCTCAACCTGAAGGCATTGCATGGCATAAAACTCATTTGATGAAGGATCATGAAACATTCAATGAAAGCCTGAAAAAAAAATGTAATTCCTAATGAAAGAGTGTAATTTATGATGAAGAATTGGAAAATATCGACATATTGAAAGGAGTGTAATTTTTTAGAAAATATTTTTATAATAAAAAGTGGGCACTAACTTCATTAGCCCATGGGCCAAAAAAGCCGTGTTTGACAAATTTTTTTTCTCCTACAATCCATGGTGATCTTACTTGCCAAAATGAAACAAAATGAAGAAAGAGAAGGAAACAAATATAGAAAGAAAATGATTATTAAAAAAAAGGAAAACAATAGGGAAAACAATTACATGAAATATCAAGTTTAAAATCAAAATTACATAAAATAAATGGTTACTTTTTTGGGCTCGGTTATAATATGTTGGTACGTCAATAAAGTCTATTTTCATTTTACATTGCATTTGACAACCCAAGCCTATACATAAATAATTTCCATGGGACTGCCTTTGGATGTGTTTTGAGGGCTCTCAACATTTCCAATGGTTGTGGTCCCTCACCATAGTGTAAAGGGGGGGAGGGGTTAGTTACATTAAATTAAGAAAATTAATCAGAACTGGAATCAAAGGTTCCATTGAAATTTAGAAACAAAGCTGAAACTAGACAGAAGGTAAACCCCATCCATGAAGGGGCCTTACAAGTATAATGCCCCTCCATGATGCTTTTGAATGAGCCAAATTTACCCGTCCCCACACTTGTCCCTAAAATAATAACAAAGGCAAACATGCAACAGGCCTTGGCCCATATGCATAAAAGCTAGGAGACCTACATTGGTACCATGGTAAAACCCCAAATTCTTTTGGGTAACTTGCCTCGAAGCATTAAAAATATCACATTCAAAGACTAAACCATGGTCTCCAAGTCCAAATTTAACATTTTCCCAAATTTTAAAAGAAGCCAATAAGAGGGTGGCTTGATTCAAGAAAATGTGGAATTGTGAAAATTCGGAATCAGTTTGTGGAATTGTCATGGTACAAAAATAAGAAAAAAAGAAAAGAAAAGTTTGGGATTGTGTGATGAATTGGGTTAGTGTTGCATGGTTTTCAGTTGTTTGTGTGATTGCTATTCTCTCCTCCATCTGACCAAGTTTTGTGGGCACAGATGAATTGTGGCATTGATGCTTGTGTTGCATGAATACTTTGAGGCTGTTGAATGATTCTTGCATGAGTTCAAGTTTTGGGTAATAGCACAAAAAAATTCATTGACCAGGTTGAGGGTCACGGTTTTTTTTTGTACTGGACAAACAACAACCATGCAGGAACAATAGTACCGTGACAACGGTATAAGTGGCATCATCCTCCTGGCCTGGCATCCCTCTTGTGATCTATGATTGTCAAGTTCCATAATCCGATCATATTAGCTTGTGACAATTTTTTTGGCATTTTGCCAGTCTGTATGCAGATCCTTGTCGTGGGTTTTGTTTGCAGATCTTAATCGATTCTTTAAGCACGGGCTTGTTGTTGGAGTATTCGAGATTTGGTTTGTGTCTTTTCATAGGAACATCAGCTTTGGTAGATTAAAGGATTTGATACCCATTTGCAGTTGGCGGGTGTGGGGAGGATAGTATTGAGACTTTCACAACAGATCTGTGGAAAGATTTAAATCTCCCTTGCACTAGTTTCTTTGCATTAATTTCAGCTCTAATCTTTAATCTAATCCTTTTTCAATCTCCAGCAAAGTATCAAATTGTTAGAGAAATTGAATCAGAAATGAAATTATAACTTCAGTGTTTTAGGGTTTTGGATTGTCCAAGAAAAGAAAAGTCCCTTCTGCATGAAGATACAAAAATGAGACATAAACTCTAAACCCTTAAGAATGAAAATTGTTTTGACGGCACCAGGATTGTTGACAGAGATGAAATTCTAATTTCAGGGGGAAAAAAGGGGGGATTTGGGGACCGGAATTTTGATGAAGGAATTGTTGGGTGCCCTGATGACCCAATGCATGTAAGACTTGTAAATACCGAATCAAACAATGCTGCAGAAGCTTATATATCAATTGGTTATGAAAAGGGACTCTCAAGCGATTCTGAGAATATTGGGTTTGGTTTTGGTTCCCTGTTCATTTATGATCCTTCATGATTGCATCAAGCTAAATGTATTGACTGCCATATTTGATAATCTTGGGCCAGGAAATTGCAGATCAGGTGTGTAGATAACATTGGGCCCATTGCATATCATCTCTCTGGCTGCAGTTGCACGTGTGCACCATCAACACCAAGCATTTTTACTTACAAAAGCCCCTTTTCTCAACTCCACAATCAAATTTGAAGGTGAAATCCAGCCCTCTTTCTTTCCTTCGTCTCAGTCTTATAATCCTCTTTATCTTGTGGTTGAAACAGTCAATTTCACTTCTGCAGATTTACCCAATTGAATTATGAAGCAATCTCTAGGAATGGTTCTTCCATCCTACTATTCACAACACAAGAGACTGGCACACAATCATGTCTTCTTTGAAGAGCTGCTGCAGGACAGCCTTGGGACATTTGAAGAATTGAACTTAAAAGACAATGAGGATGAGCACAACAGCATGGAAAATTGGAAATGCTGGAACTTACCTTAAACTTTTTGCCAAGGTTTTCTGAAGGTACCTGCTACTACCTACTTATTCATTTTGCATTTGTTAGCTGTCAATGCACAACTCCTTTACAAAAGCATGAATTGGGTGTGTTTATTCTCACTCGCACTTCATTGGAAGTTGTGATTACTGTAAATCAGTAGTCACAATTGAATAAAAGGATTAAGGATGTCTAATCTGGACTAGAACCTTGGTTTTTCACAAGGCAGTGATTTGTGCAAGAGGCAAATGAAGATAGGCATTGAAAGAAGTTACCGCCATTTGGTTTGGGGACTGCATCATGACAGAGGACGAGGCAATGTAGAGTGCACTTGTAAGTAGCCAAGTACTACAACATTGGATATATTCCCATCCAACATCTTCAGAGTTGATCATCTGACATAACTGGCCATTGGGCACCAGTCTGTTTTCCATTTCAGATTTTGTATCATGTGTAGAATTTGTCAGAAAAGAAAACAGACTGTAACAATGTCCTGGAAAATCTTCTCTGACTAAAGACCTAATTATTCCTATTGCAGATCTTTCAATTATCTCCAGTTGTCAGGGAAACCAGACTGTGTGATTTGTCCACTGGAGGAATCTTCTACTACTGGAAGAAGATCATCAGGACATAACAGAAAATGCATAATGCTTCATTGCTGCATGATGGTCCGTTGCCTTAGTGGAAAGATTGTGTAATTGATTGCTTGCTCTTGAGAGAACTTGGAGAGCTTTCTTGCCCTGGGTATTGATAGGTTGACAGTGAGAAAGTTTGAAGTACAGGTCTAGTAAAAGAGAGAGGGAGAGAGAGAAAAGTTGGGGGGATCGATCCCAAGTGTCCAGATTGCAGCAGCCCTAGATCTAAGTAGGTCTGTCTGGACACACCAATGAATGAGGCAATCATTGAAGTACATCGCCAAATCGGACAACGCCATTTGCAATGAGCAGGCAGTTGGAGTATTTCACCCCAGGTAAACAGCCAACATCACTATCACCACCCCAACTCCTCCTTTATCAAAGATTATGAAAGAAACAGAAGAGAACTTGGATACCAAAACCTTCAAAATGCAGTGTAAGAAACTTGACACTAAATCAATTTGTAGAAACATGATTCCCAAACCTTCAAAATTGCTTTGTAGAAACTTGTATACCAAAACCTACAAAGTTGGTTGGTAGAAACTTGATACCAAAACCTTCAAAATGCATTGTAAGAAACTTGACACCAAAACCTTCAAAATTGCTTTGTAGAAACTTGTATTCCAAGACCTTCAAAGCTGGTTGGTAGAAACTTCATACCAAAACCTTTGAAATGCATTGTAAGAAAATCAATACCAAAATCTTCAAAATCGCTTTTTGGAAACTTGATACCCAAACATTCAAAATTGCTTTGCAAAAACTTGATATCAAAACCTTCAAAAAGGCAAGTTTGTCAGAAACTTAATACCTTTGACCTTCAAAATTGCTTTGCAGAAACTTGATACCGATTTCCAAATTGCTTTGTAGAAACCTGATACCAAAATTTACCTTCAAATTTGGTCTACAGTGAATTGCTATAGTCAGCAGCAGCAGCAGCACAGCAGCTTAATATAGGAACATACCAGACGACATTGAAACTGACTTTCAAATAGCTAGGTACCCACAAGCTTGTTATGTGTTTGTGTTTTGTTTCTCACAAGTTGCAGATGGGTTGAAACAAATTAAGTGCAACAAGAAAGTTCAGCAAAATTTGTAAGCAATCAAATCCATGTACAAAAATTCCTCAAAACTGAGGACTACTGTGAATCTGCTGCTGCAGAGAAAGAAGAAGAAAGGCACATGACGAGGCCAAAGTTTTATACAATTGAAGAAGGTTCAAGGAACCAAAAGAAAAAAAACAAGACCAAAACCCTACTAGTACTGCTCTAGATAGAGAGCTTCAAACCTCTCTAGGATCTACAAAGAGTTTGGATTGCTGAGGAGATGTGCACCAGTCGAAGACGGCATAATTGTCAAAATCAGGCTCAGTAAGTTCACTCAGAATCGTGCCGGACACAGTTCCGAGTCTTTTCATGCACCAAAGATCGTCACAGGAAGACAATCTTTTCCAGTGCGGAATGCAAACGGTGGCGGGGTCAGAGGCAGCTAATTCTGTCGCAAGTGCTTGACATCCGTGTTTTCTCGCCACATTGTGCGCATGCCAACACAAGGAATTCAGAAGCTCGAGGCCTCTGGGTCCCTCTGAGTGCAAACCAAACATGAACTGGAAGCCGAAGGAGGAAGTGAAGAGGTTGGGAATGGAGGGAATGGGAAACCATGGTAACAACCATTCCAACCATCGAGAAGCTGTTGCTAGTGTGCGAATTGGCCATGACGCTCCTCTCATCTCAAACTTGAAAACTTCGTTGCTTCTCCAAATGCTCAAAACCGCCCACGATGCTCCTTTTGCCCATCCTCCAGTAGCTTCCATCTTCGCCTTGTTCCCACCCGTTCTTCCTCCCTCGTGACTCACAGTACCAAGTCCCGCATGCAGTTGCTTGTTGTCATCAGCAAAAGTCGCCACCCAAGTGCCGGCGCAGAGCTCGTTGCCGAGTAAACTGTGGATGTCTTTAGGGAAGAACTCAGCGGTGCCCATCGACGTAGCTCGATATAGCGATGCGGCTCCATCGACGCTGAGCTTGGTGAGACGAACATCGGGAGGTAAAGGTCGGTCGCGGAGGAAGACTGGGTGTACTAAAATCACAGGGGAGCGGAAGCGCACGTACTGTAGTCGCTCAGTGAAGAGCTTCACTGACGCGACATTGTCTTTCTCCGTTGCTATATACACGTACTCCGCTTGTTGTTCTTCGCACCATTCCTCCATCTTCTCCACTAGCTTCATTGCAATTCCCATCTTCCTGCAAAACAACAAACGATCGAAAACCCGAGTGATCAGTGATCTGTCCATAAGTAGTGGAGTCTTTGGATTTCGAAGCTCCGGCTTCGAGAGTGATGAGAGAATAAGTAAGTACCTGTGCAATGGGCAGACGCGCAGGCCGAGCAAGTAACCGACGCGAGCATACACAGGAACTATGGTCAAGGAAGATGCATCCTCCTCTGAAACGCCTGTTATCTTCTTTGACCTGCACACAACATCATTAACACCTCCTCTCACGACACCCACAATTTGCTTCGCCACTTCCGCTACCAGCATGGTGTGCACCGGAAGATGACGAACACGGCAGAGCGGATCACCCAGCATATCCGCGAACAAGGATGCGCCCAGTCCTACTTCACAACTACGCTCCAACGCTTCAACTTGCGCCAAATCCGTCTCTTTCACGTATCTGCGTACCACAATATTATTCAATTGCCCCAACTTCCCCATGATCAACTCCAACGTTCTGCAGCTGCCAGAAGCTCCAAAACCTTCGAGGTGAGCTTCGTCGCTCCTAGTTCACTTGCTTGCGCCAATCCGATCACCTCGGGACCCACATACACACAATTGAATCGGAAGAACTGCAATCACCGAAATCCCTCACGAAGAGAGATTGCAGCTGCGAGCGTGCTGGTGTTCTAATCTAAGCCTACTGACGTCAACACTACAAACACTAAACGCACGCGGCATCAGATCCCGAGATTAAGAGCAAAAGAAACAGAAAGTTGTTCTTGCCAAAAAAAAACACGCACATCAGATCCCGGGATTCAGAGCAAAAGACAGAAAGTTGTTTCTGCCAAAAACACACACAGACACGGACAAGCACAAGAGATCCGCACAGCTGAGCTTCATCCGAAAATCCCAAAAAAATAATTCTAGTTCATAACGAAGTTCCGCACAAGGCAGTGTGATTTTTGCATGGATTATGCATCCGTGGTTTGCGAGAGACGACCCAGTTCTTAGCGCGCGAGAGAAGGGAGTGAGAATGAAGGCAGCGAGCGAGAGAGAGCAAACGGGCGCAAAACAACGAACGCGACAACAGACGACGACGCTCGAGTCGCTGCGGGTGCTGCTGCTTGTGACGGCGCTCTCAAACCATCGGCGTCAATAAAAGGCCATAAAAAGCCACTTTCTTATCGTCGCGCGAAGGAAGAAGAGGCGCTTTTTGTGGCGTTTTACCTGACCTAGTCTCCGTTCCGATACGCCCCGGGCGCCTGTGAACTTTTAGATTGTGGGTAGGGAGACGGGCAGCGGGCGGGCAGGGGATAATTAAAATGGATTTTATTTTTATTTTTTTGGCTTTTTTGGCTTTTTTGTACCGACATAATTAATCATCTTTCGTTGCTGATGAGAACTACCTTTGACAGCCTCTGAAAATCTCTTTATTTCAACCATGAAATATGATGTGGTTAAGATTTAGACAATAGAGGCACCATTGATTTGTGGTGATTTTGGTTCAAAATTGCAAGAATTCAAATTGTCAATGATCACACAAGCGATTAACATATTGACATCATTCTTGGCATGTTTAACCCCCTTTAAAGATTTGTTATTGTTGGTGTGATCACAAATTTTTAATAGTTTAGGTTGGCAATTGAATACCATGACCTCATCTTGGTTGTTAAGAATTGATTTGATGATCAACTTTTTTTTTACTTGTGAAATTTTTGTTATTTTTAAAAAAGTGATTTTGGAGCTTTCATTTGCTAGAAGAGAGAAAAACAATTGTCAAAATTGCTAGATTTTTATACTTGGTTTTCTCTTGTATAGCCAAAATGTAGAAGAATGATTATAGATTTGTATTTCATATTTGGTTTATAGCCAAATTTGGCTAAATCTTCCTAGGGATGATCGTCATTTTTTTATATTTTCTTATGGGTGATAGTTACTTTAGCTACAAACCAAGATTCTTAAAAAAGACATTGCTAATGATGTTGGTTGTGATGGAGCTATGAAACCTATAACCATGTTAAATCATATGACATGTGAAACAACTATGATTGACAAACACCAAAAGTTCATTGAGGGAAAACATATGTTTGAATTTAAGACAATTATGAGTTTGATTAACTTTTGGCCAAGTTGTGTTTCCATTCAAATTGCTTGTTACATTTTGTTTTCAATTTAGGGTATAGATGGTATGCATTGTAGTTTTTTTCTCCTCTCTTTAAATGTGTTGGTTGTTGTTTGTAGGTTTGTAATTTGCAAACAAGGCTTATGAAGAGCTTCAATGTGAAATGTGAACAAGGTTTAATTAACAAGTTGCAAACAAATTGTTGTGGTGTGACATTGATTTTTGTTACAAAGATATAGTTTGGCATGAAAACAAATGTTTTGTAGATGTGGCTATTTTCCTTTGTGTAGCTTATAAATATATAAGAACTAGGAACACAAATGAATTTTAAATATATATTCAATAAACTAGGAGATGCGATCTAAAAGGTTGCAAGTTGAAACTAACATGCCTATGAGAATAGTGGAGTTATTTGTCAAACAATATGGTTTAGTAAAATTTGGATTCACAAATGACCTTGAGGGCATGTGAATGAAAGAAACCTATTGTATTAAGTTTTTATTTTGTTGATGTATTGTTTGATGTCCAGACATACACAGAGATATTCAACAATGAAATATGTGATTTTAATGAATGGAGAGAATGTGATCGTTCTAATTTGTTTGGGGGGATGTATACAATACTTCTATAATTATGTTATTAATGTGTTTGAATATGAAAGTGCAATAGAAGGGAATAAGGTGTGTGAATTGCATTGTTGTGACAATTGAAGAGTTGTATAAATATAAAGTTTGATTACAAGTGTAGTTTTGTGTGAATGATTATGGTATGTTTGGTTTGATCAAAAAG
>Ga0209208_10005643_pt1 | contig 17382 bp, 12 predicted proteins | sample S1TSphfallax_3_FD_187694 | JGI IMG/M metagenome (GOLD analysis project Ga0209208, IMG submission 187694) | Host-associated microbial communities from peat moss isolated from Minnesota, USA - S1T2_Fd - Sphagnum fallax MG (SPAdes) (version 2) | ecosystem: Host-associated > Plants > Peat moss >... | reverse complement strand
TCTTTGAGCATTGACGATCTGAAAACATCGTTGCGCACTTCCCTTGAAGGTGTTCTCTCATTTCCTCTCTCCTATTTTGCTGCATCTTGTCCTATGGGATTCTTCTTCTTCTTCTTCTTGATGTATCGGATATTGTTCTTGTCCTATGAGGTTCTTCTTCTTGATGTATCGGAGATTGTTCTTGTCCTATGAGGTTCTTCTTCTTCTTGATGTATGGAATATTGTTCTTGGAGATTGTTCTTGTCGTATGAGCTTCTTCTTCTTCTTCTTGATGTATCGGAGGTTGTCCTTTGGATATTGTTCTTTTTCTGTGAGCTTCTTTTTCTTGATGATGTAAGTATCAGGGAGATTCAATGAGTTTCCGCAGCAAGAGGGTTGTGACAACAGCAAAACAAAATGTGAAAGTTTCAATCTAATTTTTAGAAAGATATCGAGAGAGAGAGAGAGAGAGAGAGGAGGTTCTTTGCAAAGTCTAGGTTTGTGCTCGGAGCTATGAATTTCAGATTCTGCTTTCTAGATAACCACAATCTTCTTATGCAAAATGCTTGTGGAGATTTTGCAACTGAGCTGTGGAAGCCAGGCATTTTTATGCAGGCTTGAACAGGGGAATTTTCGGGGTGCAATCTGCTCAGAGACAAGAGATTGAAAACTTGCTACAGCTTCTTGAAGCCTCCAATCCTTGTCCTCGACCTACAGAAACTCTGAACAAGGTATGAGTAGTTTTCCCATGTCTGAGTAGTAGTTTTTTTCCATTATGAGGTTGTGAGTGTGTTCTAACACTGGAGATTTTTTCTTCTGCAATCCTTTAACAACAAAAATTGCCTCAAGATTGTTCTTCTGTAAATCCTTCATTAATTTGCCTCAAGTAGGTGCATTGGCTTCATCGTGGACAAACCACAGTTGATCTGAACATGGTGCCAAAGACCTCTCTATTCCTTTGCCTTAGATGCTTGCTTGTCGTACAGGGGCAAGCTACTATGAAATGAAGCTTATTCTTCCAGACTCCTTGCAGTTTGAAGGAGGACAAAAATTTTGAATTTTTTATTGCCAGGACTCTGTCTGACAAGCTATGCATTGGTGCCATAAATCTTCTGGTTTTCAGCACTAGAAGTTCATTTGTTTCAGTAGTGAATTGGTTGTGGGTTATGGGTTTATGTTGCAGGTTAGCATTGATGAACCCTAATGTGTTTGCAGGTGAAAGGAGAGTGGAGACTTCTGTATAGCACCATCTCAATTTTGGGTTCCAAGCGAACAAAGCTTGGGCTACGGGATTTCATCACACTTGGTGATTTTTTGCAGATCATAGACATTGATCAGGTTTGTGAACTATCCCTTCAAGGAATGGAATCTTCTGACATTGAGAGGTTATATAGAGAATATGGTAGTATGCATCTGAGATTGAGAGGGTTTTTAAAGAGGATGGTAGTATGCAATAAAAGAAAGGCCATCAGTTGAGCTCATTGAAGTTTAATCTCATCCTGATCTCATAATCTGCTGAAGTGATGTTTGAAACATGAATGGGAAGCTAAATTATATGATGGTGATTGTGGCTTTTGTACTTGTGAGGATCAGAGAAAAGCAGTGAACAAAGTTGGGTTCAGTGTCGCAGGACTGGGACTGCTGAAAGGATCTTTCACAATAGAAGCCTCATACACCATCGCCTCTCCAACGGTCTGTGTATTCCTGCACCCTTAAGATTCTTTTCCCTAAGTTTACAGCAACAAGTAGTAGTGACTAAACATATATAGTAGTGGGTGTTGTCCAGTTTAGGATGTATTATCTTATATGGAAGTTGACTGACTTGCCCAGTGCCTTGTTTAGAACCCTCTCACTAGGATCTAGGGCAGTACGAAACTCAGCAGTTCAGTACATACTTATTCTTTCTATTCAACCTTGTTTTCATAACATTAGAAATCGCCATATTAGACTTCATGTTGAATCAGATTTCGAAAGGTGGTGTTCAAGTTTTTGTGATGAACGCTGCTAAAGTAAATTGTTATGGATATGATATCAACGCAGCAGTTTCAGTACATAATTGTGCTTTCTATTAGACCTTGTTTTAAGCTTATTAGAAACACCCATTTGAGACTAAGTGTTGAATCACAGTTGAAAATTGGTGTTTAAAAAGTTGTAGCGAGGAACTCTCCTAATGTAAATTGTTATGAATATTGATGTCAATGTATGTGGTCTGTTTGGGATGCAGAGGGTGAATATTGAGTTCAAGAAATCAGCGATAGTTCCGGATCAACTTCTGACATTGTTCCAGAAGAATTATGACATACTTCTCAGTGTATTCAATCCAGCAGGCTGGCTTGAGATAACATTTGTAGATGACTCAATGCGGGTGGGTCGAGATGACAAAGGTAATGTCTTCCTCTTAGAGCGAACATCTTAGGACTTTGAAAATTGCCATTTGCACATCATTATCATCATCAAAGAGGGAAATGTGCATTAGAGGACTCAATCATGTTGTTAACAATTTAACAGTAATAAGGATTCAAATTGGGTGATCTATATTTTCTGCCTGGGTGATTTTATTTTATTTTCCCCCTTTCTGCTGGGGACATTGGTCACTGCTAATCTTCCTATTAAAATAATTTCTATTGAAGAACCTATTGAAGAACCTATTGCTAATCTTCCTATTAAAAGTTTTCAATAGGTTCTTCAATTGGCACCGACATTGGTACCTTCACCTTCTTGAGTGAGGCCTCTTAAAAGAAATTAACTTGTGAAATGTTTAAAATTGAACCATGATTTCATGTACTGGTGAAATGTTTATAATATTTAAAAAGAAACCCAAGAAAAGACTTATTTGGGTTTTTAGTTTTTATCATAGTTCCATTCTCTTAGTTGGTTCACACAATTCCTTAATGAGGCTAGGAAGACATTTCAATAAATGAATTATTAGTAATCTGTGAATTAAGATTAAGCAATCCTTCTTATCCTTCAAACCATGAGGTTCTTTTTTTTTTCTTTTTCGTTTTTAAAAAAAAAATGTGGTTTCAAAAAGTAGGCAAATTTTTTCCAAAATTTTAACAATTATTTCCCAATTTAAAACTAAAGGAAGTTTCAAAAACATTTGTCATCATAGTGCAAAAAATTTGACAAAAAACAATCGATGCTTCAAGCCCCAACAAAATGCTATCAAGTTGGAAACTTTGGACTCTTTAATGTGAGTGTCATTATGCGATATAAAATTGGAGAATTCTCAGTTTGGATTATTTATAAAAATTGGAGGGTGATGTTTGAAATGTGACATAGCATGAAAAATTGAAGAATTCTCAATTTTGATTAATTATATATATATTTTTCATCTAAAAAAAAATCCACTTTGATGTTCACAAATTATCTATCATATTGAAATGAAAAATGAAAACTAACTTGTCCAAAAAACAAATACAAATGGTTAAACCAGTCAAAAATTAAACATACACCTTTAAGTTATTACTCTAAATTAGCACTAATTTTGCTAAATGTTTTGGTAAGATTTGCAAAAAAAATTATATCAAATTGAAACAAAAAACCCTGGAAACACTGGGTGGCACAGCCAGGCCACTTGATTGGTTAGAAGACCCCAGGAAAGGTACAAATACAACCCCCCCAAAAAAAAAAACAGGTACCCCCACCCCACCCCTCCCCAAAAACACCCACGCACATGGCACCAGCCTATAGGTGGGCTTAGATCAGACATTTGGTTGGATTTTTTTAATTATGTACACGTGGCACTATCCTGTTGGCAGGTAGGGATTATAAAATTTTGTTGGATAAAATTGTTAGGGGATTAATAAGGTGTAGGGTAAAGGCTCCCTATTGAGTAGAGTAGGGCTTATTGGAGTTGGAACCCTAGAACCTATTCAAACTAGTAAAAATCAAAATCAATAACTCTTCTAGGAACTTTGAACCAGGGGTTTTCTTCTTTATTTTTAAATTATTATTTTTAATTTTCCTTTTAAAATTCAGTTTTAAAATTTTAAAAAATTATGTTCATATGAAATATGTGAAGTTTTCTCAACTAAAATTTTGGAAATAAGGGAATGTTGATCTAGAAACCTGTTTATCCTCAAGCACCCAAACACATACAAAGGATTTTTGGGGAAAACGCCCTAATTTGCCATATTTAAAAAATATGAATTGCCAAATTTTCTACAACAGGTTATTCAGTGAATTGTTTTTTAATTGGCATTTCTGAAATTGATTTAGGTCTTGATGCCACTAGGTAAGATATAATTTTGGGGTGTTTTTGAGGCAACTTTGCTAATTGGCTATAGATGTGATCTCCTATATGGCCAAACTCACAATATAGGTACTTAACACTAAGTTTGAGTCCTGGCAATATGTTGGGGGCTTGTTTCTTAGGTCAGGCTATTTATCAGAATACTTTAAAATAGCACCAATTCCAGCAGGTAGCCAAAATATAAAAAGGATTCTCAACAAATTTAAACTTTAATATCTGATGCATAACCAAATTTTGGCTAAAATCTTCATGTTGATGTTGGTGACAAAATTGGCTACATCAGAAAATTAAGAAAAAATAAAAAGAAAACACTGCTTGTAACTTGATCACATGTGATTAAACAATTTCTCCAAACTATGGATATCGGAAATAATTTTACAGCGTTTTAGGAGAGATCATAATTGGCAGGATTTTCCCAATTTTTTTATGTAGCCAAGCTGGGGATCATCCACAAAAATATTTAGCCAAATTTGGCTAAAGACCAGATGTGCAAATTTTAAAAATTAAGAATTCATTCATATTTGTCATGAGAAACTTAAAATAAAAAACATCAAACTTTCAAACAAAATTGGAAAAAAGAAAATGTGGTCATAATTGGTTTATAGGAGGGACCATTTGGGCCTCTAATGAGGTTGTAAGACCCCAAATTGCAGGCCCTTAAGTGGGGCTGGTGAAAAAAAAACCACCAAACTTTCAAAACCACAAAATTGGAGGAAAAAACAAATAAAAACCTGGTCATTATTGGTTTGAAGGAGTGTAGGACCCCAACTTGCAGGCCCTTAAGTAGGGCCGGTGAAAAAAATATCACCAAACTTTCAAAACCACAAAATTGGAGGAAAAGAAAAGAAAAAACCTGGTCATAATTGGTTTGAAGGAGTGTAGGACCCCAAATTGCAGGCCCTTAAGTGGGGCCGGTGAAAAAAATTACCAAACTTTCGAAACCACAAAATTGGGGAAATTTTTTTAAAAAAATTGGAAAACACCCTGGTCATAATTGGTTTGAAGGAGGGACCATTTGGGGCCCTAACGAGGTTATAGGGCCCCAGATTGCAGGCCCTTAAGTGAGGCCGGTCACAAGGGACGGACACAGACGCACACAGAGAGAAAGAGAGAGTGAGAGGAAAGGCCGTTGTTGCATTTCCTTATCTCCATATCCGTTTGCTTTCTATGGCTATGGATGTCACTGGCCCCCGCGCACTCCTTTGCTTGCGCTTTTAGCACCTCCACTTGCTTGCGTACCCCATTGCTTGCTGCTGTTCTCTCCTTCTTCTATCGTCCTTTCCTTCTCGCAATTCACCAACAACACAGCCCCGTGAAGAAGAAGAAAAAGGAGCACAACGGGAACAACAAGCAGAAGAAGAAGCAGAAGGAGGACGAGGAGGAGAAGGTCCTAGTGATCATTATTATGGCTGCGACTTCGCTTTCCATGGCCATCGTGCCTTCGTGTAGTTCTGCTTCCGCTGTTAAGGCCTCCTCTTCCTCTCAGGTAACAACGGCAATTCCCTTATCCGACTGACTTTTGTTGTTGTGGTTGTTGTTTTTCTACTCGTCCACTTCTTCCCCTTCCGGTTTCTCCTGCTTTCGGATCATACCTTTTGTTTTCTGTGGAATGCGTGTAAAAATGCGTGTCTATGTGTTTATTCAGCCATGTAAGTTTTGTTTTGGATTTAGGGAGATTGTGTCTGTGTTCGTTTGTTTGTTTCAGCTCAGTAGCTGTTTTCTATGGTCTGGTCCGATTGTGTGATCGTCAGGCTTACAGCTGCCGGAGTCTTGGTTTTGACTTCTCTTTCCGGAAGGCATTGTCATGTTGTCGCGGATTGTCATTTCGTCCCTGGTTCTCTTCAAGCTCTGAATGGTTCACATTGTGAGATCTCTATAGCTGTGTCCATTTTTTTGTTTTTTTGTTTTGTTTTGTTTTGTTGGCTTTGTGGGACCAAGGCTATATCTGTCGACATTTTCGATTCGGAAAATGCTTCCAATTGTTTGTGGTTCCTCATGACTTCTTAGCTCGTTTTGTGTTTTGACTTCATCATCGTTTTGCGTTTTTTTTCCCCTCTGTCGAGTCAGTTTCATTTTCTCTTGTGCAAACGGATTCCTTCATTCTCCATTGTCTTCTGCTATCAATGTATGCAAGTGTACAGTCTTAACTTTCTTAGGTACTAGTCACGACTTACCTCACTGGCCTTTGATCTGCTCATGTATTTGTATGTATTGTATTTGATCTTGTTGATGTAATTGGTCCTTTTCTGCATGAATTTGAATCACTCGGGTATGATCTTGTGGAAGATCAGGACTTTTCTGATGCATCTGTCATGGAGTAGCCTGTAGTTGTGGTAGAAATGTGGTATCCAGTAGCCATTTGCAGCATCTGTACTGTGTAAATTGGAAAGGCAGTTTTTGAATCTGAAACTGAGTGACCCTAATGTCTATCTCACTATGTTTCCTTTGATTTTTCAGCTTGCAAGTTCAAAGGGCTTCTCAGATTTTTCTGGATTCAAGAGCACCAGCTGTGCTACCTTTGGGAGAAACTCTGATGATTTGGCTCTAAGAGTTGCTGCCCAAACTGCAGTGGTGTGTGCCACATTCCCAATCTATGTGATCTCTGATTCCGTTCATGTTTTGCACCAAATTTGCAAGAGTATTTCCAACTGCAGTACAGCTCTAGTACATGCTAATGCAGAATGTGAGTTGCTTTCTGCGGTTGATAGGCAGCAAATTCAGGGCAGAAGAAGGCAATTGTGGAGGCAAAGATCAAGGTGGCCATCAATGGCTTTGGACGTATTGGAAGGAATTTTATCCGCTGCTGGCATGGGAGGAAAGACTCTCCTTTGGAAATTGTTGTCATCAATGACACTGGTGGTCTCAAGCAGGCATCCCACCTCCTGAAGTACGATTCCATGCTGGGCACCTTTGGTGCTGATGTGAAGGTTGATGGGAACGACAGCATTTCTGTTGATGGCAAGAGCATCAAAGTCGTTTCTGACCGAAACCCTTTGAATCTGCCATGGGGGTAAGCATTTCCTTCATCTTGCTGAGAGACAGTGTGCAGTCAGTTCAATTTGCATTATCTCAATTGAGTTCAATAATGCACAAATTGCAGAACTGTATTATGAAGTTGTCTCTCCTGTCCTCTAATCAAGAATGCAAGCAAATGTGGGCACTGGCTTTATGTAGATGCAAACAGGAGCTGATTTATTTGTTGCTGTATATTGATGGTGACGTTAGATGAATTGCCTGCAGGGAATTGGGAATAGACCTTGTCATTGAGGGAACTGGTGTATTTGTTGACAAGGAAGGTGCTGGTAAGCATCTGAAGGCTGGTGCCAAGAAGGTGTTGATCACTGCACCAGGCAAAGGTGCCATCCCCACCTATGTGGTTGGTGTGAATGCAGATGAATACAACCATGGGGATGAGATCATCAGCAATGCATCTTGCACTACCAACTGTCTGGCTCCCTTTGTGAAGGTCCTGGATGAAAAGTTTGGTACGTATCTATAAACACTTTAATTGTCTGTGAAGTTATCCCGTGCCTAGTTCCCCCCTCAAGTGTTGCCTTCCTGGGATTTGGGTACTTGGCTCAAGCAGGTGATTTGGCTGATACAAGTTTTGTGATGTTATTATGTAGGAATAATCAAGGGTACAATGACAACTACTCACTCATACACTGGAGACCAGCGGTTGCTCGATGCCAGTCATCGTGATCTGCGCAGGGCTCGTGCAGCTGCTCTCAACATTGTGCCAACCTCAACAGGGGCAGCCAAGGCAGTGGCACTGGTACTGCCAAATCTGAAGGGCAAGCTTAATGGCATTGCTCTACGAGTCCCCACTCCAAATGTGTCTGTTGTCGACTTGGTGGTGCAGGTCGAGAAGAAGACTTTTGCTGAGGAAGTCAATGCAGCATTTAGAGATGCATCTGCAGGCCCCCTGAAAGGAATCCTTGCAGTTTGTGATGAACCACTTGTCTCTGTGGATTTCAGATGCAGTGATGTGTCTTCGACCATCGACTCTTCCCTCACCATGGTGATGGGAGATGACATGGTCAAGGTTGTTGCTTGGTATGACAATGAGTGGGGCTATTCTCAGAGGGTTGTTGATCTTGCCCACATTGTCGCAGAGCAGTGGAAGTAGGTACTGACTTCCCTTCTTATCATGTACTTTTTCTAGCTCCTAGATCCATTGTCATCTCATTCTACTGCTGACATCTATTACTGAAGCTTCTGAAGATTGCAAGCACATCTTCAGTTGTTTCTGGTAACCTTTGCGCTAACAAGTGGTGACGAATTTGCAAGGTTGAGAACTCTGCCCAAGACCATATATTGGGAACAAAGAGGAAAAACTGTGTCATTTGTTGACAGCATCGGGCAATTCCTCAAATATTCCTTTTTAGTAATCTAGTTCTGTCTGCACTTGAAGCAATTGACAGATTTTTTTGTTTTTGTCCCCTATCCAAGGTTGTAATCTTTATTTGCTTCAAAACCCATTTCAGGAAACCAGTTTGTGTGCTCAATTCATTTTATGTGCTATGTTTTGTTCATAAGTTCTGCACAGATCACTGGCTGCTAAATTCAGGTTCATGTACAACAACTCTAGAGTAAGTTTGTTCTTTTCATCCATTTCGGAATTTCTGGATCCAATACAAGTTGCAAAATTCTTTACAGTGATGCTTTTTGCAAACTCTTCACATGGATCTTGTTGTCTTTATTACACAAGAATTCCAAACTCTTCATGGATCTTCATCACACAAATAACTTCTGTTGTTATGCTTAGGTGATTTCTGTCTTCATGGATTTGGATCCAATTATCATAGCCTAAGGTCAGCTCCCACGCTGACAAATGAATAAAGTTTTTTTTTCCAAAAACTTTATTCGTTTTTCCTATTAATTTGAATTTATCAATTTTTCATGATCTCCTATGATATTGTCAAATGAGGGTATGAAATTATTCAGATTGTGGCCTCTGATTATTATGATGGTTTTCAACCCCTCACCCTTATATCTTCACAAAATGCATTTCACTATTTTAAGGATATAATTTAATGATGAAATTGACCCTAGGGTGAAGAACAAGTAAGATGATAAAATCTGATCGTGAGGTGTTTTTTTTCCAATTTTGTGATGTAGCTGAAGTGGCAATCATCCATAAGACAATTTAGCCAGATTTGATTATATACAAGATATGAAAATAGCCAAATAAACAGAATCCTTCTACAGTAAACCCTTTATAATATACCCTTGGTGACCATTTTTTTTTTTGACACTAATGAATTGTGGTCTAAATGTCTATAGTCACATTCCATATAAACACTTACAAGATTGTGATTAAAAGCAAAAAAGAAACCTTACAAAACAACTCTTTTATACTAGAATAAAAGTGCCAATTGTTTAAATTTCCTACATAGCTTATTCTAAGCTCTCTTATGTATTATTAGACTTGAAGAAGGTTGTGATTTCTGCCTCTTTTAATGAGACAATTTACATTGAGTTTGAGCTTCTTAATTATTAGCTTGTGTATCTTGTCAACTAGATTTTTTAAATTAAGATTTTATATTTTCTTGACAAGTTCACATTTTTTTTGCTTGTTTGCATTTAAAAGGTTCTTTTTCTTTTTCTTTCCTTTTCAATTGGATTCATTGTTGTTAATTTGCATTTTTTATGTTAGTGTAGCTTGCATTTTCTTATTACTAAGGTCTATTGTAACTTTGGGTATCGATGATGACTATGATGTCTATAGATGTTCAAGATGTCCACTACATAGAAAAAGAGAAGGTGCTATTGGAAGAAAGGCTGATGTTCACCACATTGGACTTTGATACTAACATTCATATAATCCCTACAAGCTATTGGTGGTAGCCATTAAAAAGTTTCAAGTGACAATAAATACACTTGCACAAGTTGCATGGAATTTTGTGAATCATGGGTAAGCAAGCTTTTGCAAGAGCTTGGCCTTTAGTCACCTAATATCGCATGCTTGCAATTAAGCTACAACTCTAAAGAATCAAAAGGGATTTGTATTTTGTGAAGGGTTGTTTCCACAATGTTCATACCATGCTAAGATATTAGCTTATTGTATATGTGCTATTGACCTTTATTGGCAATCCCGAACTAAAAAGTAGGTCAGAAGGTGTGAATTCCTGGGTTTTTTGGCCCTTCTAATTGTTGACTACCCATTGTGGGATCAACATCCTCAAATTATTACAAGTTCAATGTAGGAAATTTTTGGTTTGCTATTTAAACTATGATCCATGTGAGGTGTTTCTTAGTATTACACATAAGGTCAAATTGGAATGACAACTGATTATTGTATTATACTCTGGACACATACAAGGTGAACTTAAGTCCTCTTTGAATTTCATGACTTATTTCAGATTATTGTAGCTTCTCAAGAACCATTACTATTCATCATTGTAGTGATTTTAAGCAAAACTCAGTTTTTACAATGTTTGAAAATGTTTAGAATTTTTGCCATATTCTCAAAATGGGTTCCCCACTACCATTTGGGTGAAGGCATAATTAGGTCGTACTACTCAAAACCACCCACCCCAAAATCACAGGATTTTAATGAAATGATAAATTTCAAAAATGAATTCCCAATTTTTCTATTGGCTCTCAAGAATTGTCACCTTTGATTTCTTAAGCCCTAGATGTCTACAGTAAAAATCAATGTGAGATTTTTTTTTGTTTCTACTTCACTTCATAGACCTTGTTTCTCAACTTCAAACTTTCTTTAGAATTGTTGTAGATTTTGTAAATGGTGTTTTCTTTCTCTCACACAATACAAATTTCGCCCCCCAAAAAAAACACTAAGATCCCAGAGAATGCAGGTCCTAAATCTCTGAACCAGCAAAGTAAACAATTCCACAAAAATAAATAATAATATAAATATTTGGAGACCTGACTAGGTTGATAGAAGAGGGCAATCCTTAAACCCTAAACCTCAAACCCTAAACCCTAGGCCAAATGGAGGACGAGAACCATCGCCACGACCGTAGGAAGCACAAACTCGCTGGACGGACAACCAATAGGAGCACAAAGTTTCAAGATGTGAACCAATGAGAACACAGAATTCCAAAATGTGAACCAATCAGATTACAGAAACTCCTTTATCCACTCTTCATTTCTCTCTCATCTCCTTCGTTTCTCTTCTTTCTCTTTCGACGCCTCAGGATTCCTGCGCATCAAGCTCATATCAATCCGAAGAAGAAGGAAGAATCAGCAGCAGCAGCAGCAGCCGCAATGGTGGCAGCTGCAATCATGGCTGCAACAACTCCTGTCTCCTTCTTCGGATCATCATCCCATACGGCAATGCGGCTTTCTGGCTCTTGTTGTTCTTGTTCTTGTTCTTATTCTTTGGCTAGTTCCAGGTCGCAATTGGGAAGTGGAGCTTTCTTGGCACAAACATTCCACAGTTTAGGGTTCAGTAGTAACGTAGAATGGTTGTTTATGAGGCCACCACGAAGAAGAAGAAGAAGAAGAAAAGGAAGCAACCACCAGTACCAGCACCACCGCAGCATATTATCTCCTGCACTTCTTCTTCCTCTTCTTCCAGCAGCAGCAGCAGTTTTCCAACAAACTCTTGTGACTCCTGCCAACTTCATTCTTCCACATTTTGTTCATGAAGGTACACCAACCAAAGAAGGGTCTTTGTCATTGTCTGGAACCCTAAAAAAAGTAGGGTTGCTATGTGGTGGCAATCTTCTGACATCTTGCCTTTGTTCCTGTAACCAAGTCCTAACCAAATGCCATGCCCCCCTGAATGTCTGAGAGGAATGCGAAGTCTAGGATTTTATGTCTTGGTTTCTTACAGTTATGAATGAGAGAAAATTATTGTGGTTTTCTTTCTGGAAGAGAAGCTTGCATGTAAGAGATCAACATGTGTTTGGCCCTCATCTCAACCAGCAGAACCTCCATTGTGTTTTTTGAGATTGTGCATTTGAGGAAGATGAAGAAATGCAATGTTGTAGAAGACAGGCTTGTGGTATGGTTGTTGGAATTCTGCAATGTATTTGTGTGTTTCCACCGACTGGGCCTTTGGCTCCTTCCCTCAACAGCAGGTGTTACAATGGCAAGCTTATCCCTCAACCGAGCAGCGGTGGTGGCCAAATGTAGATCGGTGCAACAAGGCTCACACTTCCTAGGAGCAAATAAGAAGATGCATCAACTTGCTGTGAAAACTCTGCCTCCAATAATACATGTGAAACAACATATGGTTAGGTGCCAATCAATGGCTGGAGCTTCAATGCCACAGTCATCTCCAGATGAAAGTTTTCCTACTGCCACAGGTAGACTAGACACATGTTTACACCTCTTTTGTTGATCAGTAATGGTACAATGCAAGGAAAGTCTGTGACTCATTGATGTATGCTGGTGCTTCTGTTTGATGAGCAGTTCATTGTTCAGACTTGCAGTTTGAATTTTTCAGTCTGGTAGAATAATCCCATCCTTCTTGCATGAAACAAGTGACCCCTCTTCCTTGGAAAAAAACTGTGGCAGATGTGACCCTGGCTCAAAAGGTTCGAGCAGTTTTTTTCTATGTCACAACGTTTGTGGTGGCAGCACCACTTTTTGTGCTGATGCTGGTGTTACATCCCTTTGTTCTCCTGTTTGACAAGCACCGGCGCAAAGCTCATCACTTGGTGAACAAGGTCACTGCCTGTCATACTTGGTCAAAAAGAGGTTTTTAGTTCTTTTGCTTGGGTAAAATTTGAATTTGTAGAAAGCCAAGGTCAGCACAAAAGATACAATGTTTCTCTATGGAATGATCTCTGTCCAAGGGATCTGCATGCACACAAGAGAAATTGTGATTGTGCTTAATAAGCTTCCTGCAGGGTGGCTCCTTTGGTGTTTAATTGAGGAAATTCTTGGCTGATTTTTTGCAGGTGTGGGCAATCCTAACAACCATCTTCTTCTACAAAACCGAGATTGTGGGTTTGGAAAATTTGCCAGGTCCTGATGAGGGTGCAGTGTATGTAGCAAATCACCAAAGTTTTCTTGACATTTACACTCTATTCCAGCTAGGGCGCCCATTCAAATTCATCAGCAAGACTAGCAATTTTCTCATTCCAATCATCGGCTGGTCCATGTACCTAACAGGCCATGTGCCCTTGAAGCGAATGGACAAAAGGAGCCAAATGGTATACTCACAGTTCTGATGACCAATTCTCTTAGTTTTTTCTTTCTTCTAAGATATCTTCCAGGTAGGGTCAGGACAACATTGTTCCACAGGTAGTTCTCCATCTGTACATGTCATATGTCTCAGACTAGACTGTCAATAGGCTTTTTCTTTTTACACTTTGTGTCCCACTTAGTGTAATGTAGAAGTAGTTTTGAATGCTGAACAAACTTTTGTCTTCACCAGGAGTGCCTCAAGACCTGTCTGGAGCTGGTGAAACAGGGAGTTTCTGTTTTGTTTTTTCCTGAAGGAACACGCTCAGTTGATGGAAAGATGGCTGCATTTAAGGTGACGATTAGTGTCTCAACCCACTCATTATTTTCACACACTGACTGTTAGATTTTCTAAAGCAGATGTGTTTCTAGGCAGATGATCAATCCAACTCTACTATAGGTTCTTCTATCTGGATCTGGTGTACAAGGGATCTCTTAGGGGCACATGGTCTGCATAACAGCAGGTACAGTTCTTATGTTCCTTTTATCATATTGATGTTTGTTTCTTGCTGAATGATACAGAAAGGAGCCTTTACAGTGGCAGCTAAGGGAGGGGTACCAGTTGTACCTATCAGCTTGATAGGGACGGGAAACCTTATGCCCAATGGTCTGGAGTGGTCTTTACGGCCTGGTTGTGTCAAAGTTGTAATTCACCATCCCTTGCAGGGTAGCAATGCAGATCAACTATGTGAAGAATCAAGGGCTGTCATTGCTGACACTCTTGTGAAGTATGGGCTTTCTATCCATTAGGACTTGAAGATTCATTTTTCAGAGGATAAATGAGGAAGTGGAGGAAACAGGAGATGGAGATAGAGATTCAGATCAGAACCCAAATGAAGATTCATTTTCAGAGAATAACTGAGGAAGTGGAAGAAACAGGAGATGGAGATAAAGATTCAGATCAAAACCCGAATCCTAACAAAGGGAAGCATTTTTGAATCCATGTAAAATCCAGTCTGTCCATAACACTTTCTGTTTAGTGCAGGCAATACTATACCTGTTTTGGTGGATGTTTTGCACAATGCCTGCCTTGTGGTGGATCCAAATGGGTCAACTTAGGCTTTAGCTCTGCAAAACATTGTGGAATTACTGTTTTTTTTTTTTTTTGCAGGCAAAAATGCTTTGTTCATCAAGGACTTGCTCAGGAAATGATGAAAAGGGGTTACAACTTTTCTTTTTTTTCCTTTTTTTTGTGCCCCAAGTCAAAGCTCATTGGCAGAGGGGCTGGCAGGAGTTTCACCTACACTCCACTGGGTTTGAAACCCAGGACCTTTTTTGAGGTCAACCTTACAACTTTGTGACAACCCTTTTGGTTGAAGTTAAGATTATCACAAGTCGGTCCAAAGATATTGTAGTCTTTCTTTCAAACCACTGAGAGCAGCTTTGAATCATCTTCCTGAATCACTCTCACGTATCAGAATCAAGAATCATCTGCTCCGTATTCTCAGTGAAAGAAATTCAATTTGAACTCACTTGAATCCTTTAAGTAAATATAAAAATGAAATTAAATGATTTTGAATGTATGTGCTATAGTATATTTGTAGTATCATATTCAAAAATAAATAAATAAATAAAATTATATATATATATATATATATATCCTACCTGAATGGTTGGTTTGTCCATAATTAATTGAATTTGCAAGTGCCCAATAATTTGGTTTCAACAAGAAAAACTGCCTAATTTTTTATCATTTAGAAGTTAAAAGTGTGTAACTTGTACACTAATCACTTCAATTAAAACAACTAATCTTTGATTTTGGAATTTTAAAAAAATAAATCAAAACCAATGATTATTATCAAAATCAAATACCTGCCCAAACATTAGAACAGACCACTGGTGGACACCGATCCAAAAAATAAATATAAATAAATAAATAAATAAAGAGGAGTTTTTATGTAGCCATTAAATATCCTTTGGTGATGGGCAATTAGAAGATTGCCCAAAAAATTGTGCTTGGTGATAACAACAAAAGGTTAATGTATTGCCATAAAGGGGAAGGGGTGGAATGGGTGTTTGTATTTTTTTTTTTAAAATTGAAGCCGTAAAAATATTGTTAAATGATGAGAAATTTTTTTTAATCACATACTGAATTTGCTTGGGACATCTTTGTTTTATTATTAGGCAATGATATGCCAAACTTGCCCTTGAAGTACAATATAAAGTTTCTATTTAAGTATATAAGCTACATATGGCCAATGGTAATTTTTGACAATTTTTTTCATTTTTTCAAAAACAAATTTAGAAGGTTTTGGATTTTTACTTATTTTTCCTAATGTAAATTCAACTATTTTTCTATTTTTGCAAGGGAAAAAAAGTCAAATTCTTGATATTTAAAAAATTGGAGGAAAAAAAAACCCTGCATAAAGCTCATGTGAGCAAAGCACTTACTCAAAATTAATTTTACCTTATAACTTATGCAGCAGCTCAGGCTTTGTTTTATTTTGGTCCAATTTTGTAATATAGCCACACTGGTGATCATCCACAAGAGGAATTAGCCAAATTTGGCTACAGGTCAGAAATGAAAGTAGAATTTTTTTAAGAATCTTGCTATATTTTGGTGACCTCCTGGAAACCTATTGCATAAATATGGCAATTTCAAGAAAATAATAATAAATAAATAAGCTCAAAATATGGCTACTTTGGCGCCTGTTTTTTTCACAAAAATTCTTTATATTAGTGGCAATAGATTTGTGTCTGTCGCCAAGTGGTGAAATTCCACCAAAAAAGAAAATACTGTGCTAATTGAAATTACATTTTACTAGAAAAAAAAAGTTAAATGATGAACTGTGAGAATAATTAAATTAAATTAAATTTTACACATTTTTAGCCATTTCTAACATATGGTTTTCTGAATCTTTTTTTTTTTTTTTTGAAATAATTTTAGTAGGCTAGTGCTGAAATTTTGATTCAAATGATTTTTGCAAAATCCAGTGTGGGTTTTTGTTTTTGGAAATTTTCGAATAATTTTTTTAAAAAATACACAATGTTTTTTTTCTTTTCTTTTTGGAGTATTTGATGGTTTAGGGTTTGGAGAGTTGGGTGCTTTTCCTTTGTGCCTGTGTGTGTGTTTTCTGAGGGTTTTGTTTTGAAGAAGATGTTGCAGGAGTGGCATGCTGGTTGGAAGTGGGTGGTGTCTGTCTCATCTGAACTCTCTTATAAAAAAGGTATTCGTTCATTTTCTGTTCAAATCTTTGGTCTCTTTTCTTTGTGTATTAAGAGAGGAGTAAGAGTGGAAAAGGCCGCTGCTTCTTCTTCTTCTTCTTCTTCTGATGTTCTGTGTTTTTTCGTTTACAAGATTTTAGGTGATGCTGATTTCAAGAAACTATTGATGTTTCTAAGAATTTTTTTGAAAGAGAAAAATTTGCACGAGTTGTGCTGCAACAGTTTTCTTTAGTTTTTTGCAATAGTTTTGTTTCCACGGTTCCTTTGCGAGTTTTTCGAACAATTGGTCTGGCGACTACCACCCTCGAGTCTCAAGGGGTTTGGGCGAATTGAGATGGAATATTTAAACTTTGATCTCAAACCTTCTAAGATCAGTCTTAGTTTTGGTTGCGGACTTTTTAGGGTTTGGATTTGTAGCTATTCCAGTTATGGTTTTGGTTGCAGAAGTTTTAGGGTTTGAATTTTTAGCTATTCCAGTCATGGTTTTGGTTGTGGAATTTTTAGGGTTTAAATTTTTAGCTATTCCAGTCATGGTTTTCGTTATGGAATCCAGGGTTTAAATTTTTAGCTATTCCAGTCATGGTTTTGGTTGTGGAATTTTTAGGGTTTAAATTTTTAGCTATTCCAGTCATGGTTTTCGTTATGGAATCCAGGGTTTGAATTTTTAGCTAATCCAGTCATGGTATTCATTACAGAATTTTTAGGGTTTGAATTTTTAGCTATTCCAGTCACGGCAAGGATATGATGATGGTTACACTTCGAAATTGAAAGGATTGTTTGTTTGAGAAGGTGGGGATGAAGAAAGTAGTGCCCTTTTGGAA
>Ga0209208_10005642_pt1 | contig 17383 bp, 12 predicted proteins | sample S1TSphfallax_3_FD_187694 | JGI IMG/M metagenome (GOLD analysis project Ga0209208, IMG submission 187694) | Host-associated microbial communities from peat moss isolated from Minnesota, USA - S1T2_Fd - Sphagnum fallax MG (SPAdes) (version 2) | ecosystem: Host-associated > Plants > Peat moss >... | reverse complement strand
TTCCGTTCTTTACCCTGTTGACAACGTTAGAAAACAACAGTCTGTTAAGATCTTGTAAATAGTCCAACTGTTCCAAATTAGTACTGTTCTTTTGTCCAAGTCTCATACTGTGGCTAGCAATCATTCCGTGTGTTTGTAGTTGCTGGAAACAACAGGCTATGTCAAAATTTCGAAGTCCTCATCTCTTCTTAATAGGTAATGAACTAGATAATATTGCAGAGGAAGAGTGTAATATCATCATCCGCTCTGTCTGTGTAGACTCTCTCCACTGACCCAAGCTGACTCTACTTGAGAGAGAGACGGACGTAGTCAATAAAAGACGGTGTTAGGCCTACCTCCACTCCAGGTCCCAGAAGGGACAAACTAGTTTGGTGAGGAAAAGGAAAAGTCCATTCTGATCATTCATGTTTGTTTGAACCTTGTGTAAATCAAAATGGATCTTTTGGCATATTTTCCAATGTCATCTGATTTGTTTTGCATAGAGGAAACACATGATTCATTTTAGAAAGCACATCCAGCTCCTTTGTTTTCTTTTTTTTTTTAAAGTGAAGAAGAGGCAAAGCGACTACGTACATGGCATTTTTTTCAAGGCAAATATGGTACTTTGTCTGAAAAGAAAACTACGCACATTATCAGTTTTGAAAAACCAACAAAGAAAATGATAAGAAGGCACAAAGCACATAGTCAAATTCCCAAAACATACTTCTTGTTCAATCTTTTTTTGTTGGTAAAAACAGGGAAATAGGAAGAAAAATATGAGCTGTAAACTACAGTTGTTTGGCTGCAAAAGGCCATGTTGGTCAAATATTGCATCCTGCAAAACCAAACCATATCAGTTGGAAACTGAGCATTGAGAATTTTGGCCTCCACAATCCAGACGCCCCACCTACTGACTTATTGATCTGTTGGACATGAAAATGATGATTTATTCATTCATTTATTTATTGAGCAACTGGCATGCGCCCCACATGAATATGATTTTGGGGTGGTCTCATTCCAAAAAATTCCTTTGTTGGCAGAGTTCGCTGATCTAGAACTGGCTGATTTCTCTGGAAGTTGTAATGAAAAATTAGCAAGAAGGAAAATAAGCCTTCCAACTCACAAAACCTGTTTTTTTCCCCCCTTTTTTTTTCCTTCTAGTTGGACTGCTCCTACTTTGAAAGCTTCTAACTTTCTCATTTCTTTCTTGTTCATTTAAAACGATTTAAAAGTGCTATAGGAGCCCCAGCTTCAGTTCTACAAATCATCTTGGAACTTTAATAGCACCGGAGAAACATACAAGGAATTTTTTGGGTGATGGAGTTTAGGTTTCGTAATGTTAGTTGACTTGTTTTTTTGAGTTGTTGATCCCCTCTACTCTGGGGGCCCCTTACTCTCTTAATTCTAATTCGTTTTTGAGGATTTTTAGTGTGCCAGATGCACCAATAGCAGGGGTTCAAGTTTTGGTGGGACACCGAAAACAACAGAGCCCTCCCCTTGAATCCGGCCTGCTCTGAGCATTTAAGAGATCGCTCATGGGCTCTTCTACCCTAGGTCTCCAGTTTGTGACGTGGCTCGCAGCAGAGTGTCTCCCAAATCGTACAGAGATGTCCCAAATCGTACAGAGATGTGCAGTCTTGTCCTTCTGGAAGACCAATAAATGAGGCCTTCCGGCTTCCAAGAAAAAATCCACCCAACAACTTCAGTCCTCCCCCCATCATGAGCTTCAAATCTCAGTTGCCTTTTTCTCAAAGTGTCCTGATCAGAGCACTACCATCCTATTTCTCATATCCTTGGTGTTGTTTAGTGGTCTCATCTGCTTGTACAATTGTCTCCAGTTTTGGAGTCCGACAGAGATCAGCAGAGCTGGTTGCAGCAAAATAATTTTGTTCAGAGGTGGTTTTTTGTTTGTTTTGGAGCTCTGGTTGTAGCAATGAAATTGTGTTGTGGGAATGGCTTTTGTTTGTTTGGATAGCTGATTGCAGCAAAAGAATAGTTGTGGGGTGGTTCTTGTTTGTTTGGAGAGCTGGTTGCAGCAATTCAATTGTGTTGGGGCGGTGGTTTTTCTTTGATTTAGAGAGTTGGTTGCAGCAAAGCAACTGCTGTGTTGTGGGGTGGGTTTTTTCTTTGTTTAGGAGAGGTGGTTGCAGCTCAACAATTTTGTTGAGGGATAGTTTTTGTTTGTTTTTGAACAGGAAGAAGAAAACAGACAGCAAAAAGAAATGAAGGAATTTGTAAGATTCTTCAGCTCAAGAGTGAATACGGGTTGCACGGATTTTGTTGTGATTGTACTCTCTCTATGCGTTGTTCAGATTTATGGAACAGACGGGTTGTCCACCGATGGATTGGCTCTACTCGATTTTCAGAATGGCTTGACCTACAATAATATTCCTGAGAGCTGGAATGCTTCCGATGTATCACCATGCAATTGGGAGGGGGTAGTTTGCTCCGGATCAGATGGGCTTGTGAGCTCCCTCCTCCTCTTTAATGCCGGGCTTTATGGTTCCATTTCTCCCAGCCTTGGGAAGCTGCAAGCCTTGAAATACTTGAATTTATCTGCAAATAGTCTCACCGGGGAGATTCCAGGAGAGCTTGCTAGCTGCACGAAGCTAACAACCTTAGCCCTTGGCAACAACATGCTCAATGGTAGCATCCCTGCTGCTATCGGAAAGCTACAAGCCTTACAAAACTTGGATCTCTCTACCAATAAGCTCGCGGGGGAGATTCCAGGAGAGCTTGCTAGCTGCACAAAGCTAACAACCTTAGCCCTTGGCAACAACATGCTCAATGGTAGCATCCCTGCTGCTATCGGAAAGCTACAAGCCTTACAAAACTTGGATCTCTCTACCAATAAGCTCACTGGGGAGATTCCAGGAGAGCTTGATAGCTGCACTAATCTGAAGGTGCTAAAGATTCAATCCAACCAACTCACAGGGAGTATACCTCCTGGGATTTACAACATCAGTAACCTCAGTGGCTTTTACATTAACAACAACAATCTAACTGGCAACATCACAGAAGGTATGTGGACTGTGTGCCTGGGAGCAAGCTCCCTCTTCATTGTCTTTTTCTATTTGCTGAATGAGTGTCTGCAACTGAACCTTTTGCCTTCAACTTCACCCTCCAATACATTTTTTTGCTGGGAAAGAAGTTGCAAACACAAGAAGCTCCAAAATTTTGGAGTTGTCTTTGTGTTCCCTGAGAAAACCAGTAATGGACCATCATTCTGGAACATTAAGGGGTCCATGTAGGAATGGCATCATGGATTGTTTGGTGTTTTGTATTGGGAAGGATTGTGATGATTTGAAAACATAATTGAGAGACCTAGCTCCTTCTTTTAAGGAAATGGGAGGATTTTAGGTCAGTCGTGGCTCTGGGAGTTGCTATTTGGGGTGCACAACCTGGGTGCTTGGTCAAAGAGGGGTGCATTGGTCTTGGACCATGGTATTGTGTGTGGTGCATAGTCAAAAAGGGGTGTATGAGTGTAGGTAGGTGTGCACCCTCCCCTCTGCACCGACCCTGAGTAGTCAACCTTTGGCTCTACCAACTAATGGTTCTTTCTCATAATCTTCTTTCTTAAGATGATTTAGTCTTGATCCTGATCACCTTGCAGGTTTGGAGTGTTTGGCAATGCTGCCAAATGTTTATGACATATGGATGCAATATAACTTCTTTTCAGGGACAATACCAGTTGCAATCAAACAAGCTTCAGCCTTGGAAAGGTTATTTCTAGGTTTTCAAAGTAATGGGGATGGCAGTTTTGGGGGTGTCATACCCAAAGAACTTGGTGAACTTCCAAATCTAGTGGATTTGGATATTCATGGTAACAATTTCATTGGGATTATTCCACCAGAGCTTGCGAGCATATCAAGCTTGGAAACCTTGGATCTTTCTAGCAATAAGCTAACAGGTCTCATTCCACCAGAGCTTGGAAATCTCACAAATTTGGTGTATTTGAATCTTGCACAAAACAGGCTCACTGGGCCCCTTCCGGCAGAATTGGGTCAATTGAAGAATCTTAGCAAGATACTTGTATACAACAACAAACTGAATGGGACTATCCCATCATCATTAACAACATTAGAAAACCTCTTCACTTTTGATGTCCACAACAACTACATATCTGGAAGTATCCCTGCAGAATTTTTTGACTCTGGACGCTTGATGTACTTAGATATGTCTAGTAATGCATTTTCTGGCCAAATCCCACATGAGATTGGAAATGATACACAGTTGATGCATGTTGATCTTTCTCAAAACCAGCTCACTGGGCCGCTTCCAGCTGAGTTAGCTTATTTGGTAAATCTCAGAGAACTACACCTGCACAACAACAAACTGAATGGGACTATCCCACTATCACTGGTGACATGGTCAGAGCTGTGGTCTTTTGATGTCCATGGCAACTCCATATCTGGAAGTATCCCAGAACTTTTTAATTGCCTTAATCTTACATACTTCGATATGTCTGATAATGAGCTTTCTGGGGAGATGAACGTTCCAATTTCCTTCATTTTCCTTCAATTTTTGAACTTATCGTACAACCATTTTGTGGGTCCTATTCCACTATTTTTATTTGGTTACAGCCCGCTTATCAAAGTGGATTTGAGCTACAACTTCCTCGGTGGCTCCAATTCCACTATATTTGCAAATGACTACACGGGTTGTGCTCAAGAGGGTTGGAGCTTGCAAGAGCTTTACTTGCAAGGAAATTCCCTATCAGAGCAAGATCTACGTATTTATACCTTACTCCCTTGTCTCCCAATTTTGAATACATTAAACTTGGCTCAAAATGATTTAAAGGGCCTTATTCCCCAAGAGATTGGATTATTCCCTCCTAGTTTGGTTGTGCTGAACTTGAGTTGGAATCAGTTTTCTGGAACAATTCCCACTACACTTGGGAGCCTACAAGCACTTCAAGTTCTTGATCTTTCACATAATCAACTCTCTGGGACTATTCTTCCGAGCTTAGGTACTCAACTCATCTCCCTTAAATCAATAAATGTTTCCTACAATCATCTTAATGGCAGTTTGCCATCCTCTTGGGTTAGGTTCCTAGTAGCAAATTATGACTCCTTCATTGGAAACCCCGGACTTTGTCTAAAGTATTCAAGCCACAACCAATGTATAAAAAATGTTGATGTTCATATACGAATCATGATCATAGTCATTAGTTGTGTAGTATTCATAGTAGGTCTCAGCATTTTTACATGTTGCTATATTCGAAGAAGATCTAAAAGCACATTGGTTGTACCTAATGACATGGAGATATTAAGTGTTCTTGGTAGGGAGATATCCTTTAATAACATCATGGAAGCAACCCAAAACCTTAGTGATGACTACATTATTGGGAAAGGAGGTCAAGGTATTGTGTACAAGGCAGTACTACATAGTGGAAATGTAGTTGCAGTAAAAAAAATTCCTTTGCTAAACAAGGATATCAAAATTCATAAGAGTTTCTTGAGAGAAATAAATACAATAGGGAAAGTTAAACATCGAAATCTAGTAAAGCTTTTGGGGTTTTGTAAGTTTGGGAAGATTGCACTTGTCGTGTATAATTACTTTCCCAATGGAGATTTATTTGATGCCATACATAATAAGGAAAGGGGAATAGTTCTTGATTGGGACACTAGACTAAAAATTGTTGAGGGAATAGCACATGGGTTAGCGTACCTTCATCATTATTGTGTTCCACCTATCATTCATCGAGATATCAAGTCAAGGAATGTGCTTTTGGATGTGGACATGGGAGCACATATTACTGATTTTGGAATTGCAAAAGCAATTGCACTCAAGCCAAATGAAGATTATGTGAACACAACAATAACAATTGAGGGTACCTATGGGTACATTGCCCCTGGTAAGTATGAATTGAGATTTGCCTACCTATGCATTTCGATTATTCAAAACATGTGTTCGTAAGGCTATGTGATTTCACAAGGACTTTTGAATGTTGTGGAAAAAATGAAACAATTAAATTAACGCAAGATATTATTATTCTTTAGTTTGCAATTTTATGTCTTCCTTATTTTTTGTAAACATAAACTAAACAAATTGATGAGATCTTTCATTTTAATGGGGGAAAAAAATTGTCAAAATTTCCAATGATTTAACAATGGTTATATATGGATGTTGCAGAAAATGGGTATGAGACACAAGTCACACCAAAAGTGGATGTTTATAGTTTTGGAGTGCTACTACTTGAACTTTTAACAGGGAAACAGCCACTTGACCCAAGTTTTGGTGAATTTGAACACATAGTACCTTGGGTATTGGCAACAATGAAGCAAAATGGTCCTAATTTGAATGATGATGTCTTTGATTCAACGCTCTTAGACACGGCAACGGATGTACAAAAGGAGCAAATGTTCCAAGTACTCAAAATAGCAATAGTTTGCACCAATGACATTCCTTCGAAGAGATTGACAATGACCCATGTCCTAGAAATCCTAGGGATGAGCCGAGTCATGGCATGTAGTCCTTTATGCAACTAAGAATGCATCTTTTGTTTGCAGCAATTGGTGTTGTTGGTTAATGACCACAAAAGGTTGCAAGGCCTATAATTAGATTTTACCTTTCACAAAGTTTTTGGTCCATATCCATAATAAGAACAATACTTCATAATTTTTCATGCTATCACTTCTTTAAATATTAGACTCTTGTGTTGTAAAAGTTTAATCTAATATGATATTGGATATATGTTTCTGGTTAGTGGCCTATATGTGTTTTTTGGAATGTTGGGCAATTATATCAATGGAATCCTAGTATAGATATTGATACCAGTTCAAATATCAAGAAGTTAAACACACTTGTATAACCTTGCTTTAATCCTCCATGATACTTTTATTATCCTATATGGGGTCCAATGGTACCTGTGTGGATACTTGACATGATTGATACATAAATTTGGAATATATAGGTTGAAAACAATGTTGTGTGATCATTACTAAAAATGCCCATTGGTTATCAACTTTGGTATATACTAGTGTTGGTTAGTTTTTAGTTTTTAAAAGAAACTTCAGGCCCAAGTTTAAACTTTTTTAAATTATGGAAAACCTTCTATTTCAAGCTTTATAATTTTTTTCAAAATAAAAAACCTATTGATTCTGGGTCTAAGTCAAAATTTTAAAACTATTGGTTCCCATATTTAACTGTTCTTATATAGTTAAAACATGTTGGTTTTGAGTTTTATGATTTTTTTTTCATAGATCAAATATTAAATTTCATTCCTAAATAATGTCACCATTGATATCTTTATTGACATAAACCCATGTGGATCTATTTCCTACACTTTTCCAAAACAATCTCAAGCCAACAAAAATACAAACAAAAGCCTACAACAAGCAATGCACTAGAATTAACAACATTCAAATTTTCTTCAACTCCAAATTTGGAATTTAAATACATCCAACACTAATATTCATTTTCTTCAAAAAAACTCATTGTCTTCCATCAATACATCCTCCACATTAATGAACTTAATGAAAGAACAAATTTTCCTTCCTTTGCAACCCACATTAGCATCATTTGGCCAATTTTGGTTAATCATGGTCAACTAGTCCAAATTTTCCACCCCAAATCTTAGATTGTTGTGGGTTAATGATCCCTTCAACAATATTGAAAATTCTCTTTGTCATAATCAAAGACCCAACAATCCCGAATATTTGATGAACTAAATAAAAAACATGAAGAAATTGATTTTTATGTGCAACCGACCAAACTAAAGGATTTTCAAAACCCTTAGGGTTTATTTGCAAGCAATGAAATATATGTAACTCATTTTTCAACAATGAGTGAAGGACACCATTCACACCATCAATGGAAGCAAATTGTTCCAAAAAAAATCCTCGTCAAATAATGGACCAAGCTCTAAAGGAGCAACACCTATAGGGTTCAACTTTTTTATAAACCTACAAGAACATGGGCATGACTAGCTTCTTGTAATATTCTTCCATGATGGATGAAGCATTAAAAATTCCCATGCATTTTCAAATCAATTTCAAACTTTTGTGCTGTTGGCTAAACATGATTACCATCATGTCCTGCACCTTGAAAATTGAATATGTGTTTGCAAAAACAAAAAAAGGGGCTAAAACTTTAATCACTTAACCCAACATGCAAAGCTTCATAACCTGAAGTTCTGAATTAGAACCTCCCCAAATTAGATGTTAATGAAGGGCCTTAATTTTGCAAATTTTTTTTGCATGTTATATATCAAAATGAATGTTGCAACCAAAGATGTTAAACAAACAATTAACACACTAAACAACTTAGACTTGTGTCTTCTTCCTTCTCCAAAAAACACCCAAGAAAGTGTGACAAGGAGTTTTCCCTTAAAATCTCTTTTCCTTTTGGTATGACCCTTGAATATGAATATAAGTTTAATGTACCTTAGTTTATTGGGTTGGTGGGGATGAAATAATAAGGGGGTTGACCTAGATTTTTCCACGGTTTGTTCTTCCATATTTCTCTCACCTTCCACATATTGACCTTTCTATTGTTGTTATCTGGACAACAAATAACACAACACAATTACACCAACCTTATTCCATCCCAGCATACCATTATTGTGACAACTCTAAAATATTAAATTAGTTTTTATTCATCATTACAACCCATTCCAACCATCAAATTAAACCATGTCCAACCAACATTAACCCCACCACATGTTCCTCGTTTCCTTTTCTCATCCTAGGACCTTTTACCCCCTCCCATCCCTACTTATTAAACAACAACCTTTAATTGAAATGAAACGCTGCATGTGTTTGGATCATTTCTATTCTTCATCTATCAAAAACACAATGCCACATTCAAAATTGAAATGTTCAACTCCTTCATATTGATAAACTATCAAAATTCCTTATGTTCCAATCATATACCTGAAATCTTTCATGGTTTGCTTCTAATATCTCCTTTTACCATCCTATCATAAAACTGCCTTAATTTTAACATTGGTTAGACTTTAAGTATGCAAAAACAAAATGCAATCCCGCCACAACTTGCTCTTCTAAACCTAAGAACTAAGTGAAATCCCCTAAAAGAACCTTATTCTTAAACCCTAAACTGTTTCATCAATACTCCCCTTTTGTACCTTCTCCTCAGCTTGTGACTCCCAAACCCTATTTGTCACCTTTTCACTCCTTCTTTGCATGGAGTGGTCCTTTTCGTGGAAGACAATCTTTGAACAATTGCCACCACCTCCTTTGCCACCAAATGATACCTCCACCTCTTCTCCTAGTGTCTCCCCTTTTTAGTTTGCTTTGAAGGTTTCATTCTTCATGAGTGAATAACCACCTTTTATTTGCTTGCCTTGTGTGATGTACTCAGTTCCCCCAAGCCTCCCCAAATCATCACATAACTCTTCCACCTCCATGTTAAGTTCACAAGTATTTCAACATCTTCACATCTAAATGAGAGGTCAACAAGAAAGAGCTTGACCAAGAAGCCCCAACCTACTATAATAACTTAACCCCTTAATGTAGACCTAAAAAGAATTTCTAGAAGTTGTTCTCCACCAACTACCCTTTTTACCCAATGAATTAATCAATCTAAAGCAAGATAAGGCAACCCTTATCTTTTCTATGTTAATTATCCCACGTTTTCCATCCTACCCAAGTCGCCATTCCTTAGAATATAAGATAGCTAGTATTTTATTCTAACCCTTTTAAACCATGGTCTTCCTTGCAAAACTCCTATTCTTTTCAATCTACCATTTATTTTCCTTAAACCCCTTCCCCATCAACAACAATCCCCCTAAATGGGTCATACCTATTAACAAAATTGGGTTAGGTAAATATTACCTAACACAAACATCAAACAACAATGAGAATCCGTTGGACTGATTCAATATGCATGGAATTACCACAAACAATAACAAAATTGGTGATAATTCTTGCAATGGCCCAAGTATGACCATCAAGCAATCATGCTTGCAAATGGGTTGTTTGCCGCTCATAACAAATGTTGATCGCCTTCATATATTCAAGATTTTTTTGAAACATAATGACATAGTTAACCTAGTTTTCACCAAGGTCTTCAATTTCGTTGGTGGGAATTGAACATCCAAACATGCTTCCTTTTGTTCCTTATAGCCTTTTTCTAATTTTTTTGTACAAGTAATTGTTGCTTGCAACTTTGTTTGAACAAACTTCAAGCTCAGACCTCGCAATCCAATTCAAACCTTGTAATCATTTGTAGTAATTATATGTCTTGTTTATTTATTTTAAAAATGAATTAAAAAGAAGGATGAAATCTTTCTTTTTAATGGGGATCAAAAAATTGTAAAGTTTTCCAATGATTTCACAATAGTGGTTATACATGAATCTTGCAAAAAATGGATATGGTGTTCATGTCACACCAAAAGTGGATGTCTATAATTCTGGAGTGTTATTACTTGAACTTTTAGCAAGGAAATGGCCACACAACCCAATCGTTGTTGAATCTGAACACATAGTACCTTCAGTATTGGCAACAATGAAACAAAATGGTCCTAATTTGAATGATGATGTGTTTAATTCGATGCTCCATGACATGACAATAGACTTCTAAAAGACATAAATATTTCAAGTACTCAAAATCACAATTGTTGCACCAAAGATGCACCTTCTGTTTGGCTAACAATGACCCAAGTTGTAGAAATCCTAGAGAGGAGTCAAATCATGTAGATGCAATCCTTTACACAACTAGGAATGCCTCTTCTGTTTGTAGCAATGGGTGTCATGGGTTTGTGACCACAAATGGTTGCAAGGCCTACAATTAGAATTAATCTTTCTTTTTTTTATTTTTTGTTTAGTTCCACAATATTGTAATGTCTTAAAATGATCAATTTCAATTCATAAAAATAGAAATTTGTTATCATGTAATGGTAAATGATTTGCCAAGAAACCATTACCATTCCATTTAACAAAAGACTTCACCAAGGAAACTGTTGTTGTGGGTGGATGCATCCTTTATTCAATCCTAAAAATATGCACCTTAACATTACTTGGCAATTTTTCATGTTAACTCTTCTTTAAATATTGATCGTGTGTTTCCACCTTAGATGTTTGTGTTAAGCTTAGATCAGAGCAATAGCATCCTGAAGCAATAGCATCTGGGAAGGCAAAGCTACCAGACCTGGTGCAATTCAAACCTGCTTAGTCCCTGGCATTTGATTCTCCAGTGATGAGGTGCAAAATAGGTCCATCCTCTGGTCATATGATTGCTGACTGCTATAGAAGATATGGTTTTACCTTCAAGAAATTTATGGTTAAAATCTGATTCAAGTTGACACAACTCCACAGCTGAAAGCACTTTTGCTTGAGGAGAAGCTAGAGAGTGGCTGTGGTGAGGTTTACAGCCTCCTACAACAATTGTGGAGTTCTTTGTAATTTGCAAAACAGTGGTCTAGGCTGGTCAACACAGAAGTTGAACTGTCATCAGCTCAGATTCTTTCTGATAAATGAGATATGTCAATACACATGATGAACTGTGTTCTGAGAGATTCGACTGCAAAATAGCTCAGGTGGTTATGGATTAAGGGAAATGACAATCCCTACTTCCAGAACTGAGTAAATGAATCAAAATACAGTAGGTGGCGTTGGTCCTCAACCACATAACTCAAGTTAGAAGTTCAAATGAGTTGACTACAGTCTTCAGCTTGTCTGCCATTTTTTCCCATCGCCGCTCATTTGCACCTGTTGTAAGAGTGTAGAATTTACCTGTCCATCAACATAGCAAAGTACTTTATAAATTTCTCATTCTTCCTTGATTTGCTAACCTGAATCCATGTGATCCCTTGGCCCCAACCCTCATGGTTTCTTTCCCTGAACTGAACTACGTATGGCACTCAAATTGGTCCCAAACTCATGTCACAAAGACTTCTACAACTCCCTCTGCATTTAGAATTTCTAGCAAGTCCACCTTGGACAAACTACTCCATCTCCTTTATCAAAGAATATACTGAAGCTCTATCTTCTTTCATCAAGCTGACATTAATCCAGAAAAACAAAACATTATTGATGAGGTACTGAAGTCCAGATACCATCTTTGATGGACACAGTTCCCAGAGCGTGGCGCGTATAGTTTGGAGCTTTAGCGAGAAATTCAAATGTGTAGTAGGTCTTGCCATCTGCAGAACGCTGCATCATGTATTCCCATGACAGCACCCATAAAACTGGCATTTAAAAACTAAGGTAAATTCATATCCATCTGTCCTTTGGTCACTTGTATCGGACAAAATCAATCTTGTCATCAAAACAATAAAAGAAACTCAACCTAGTCATCAGCAGAAATCTGCCAGTGAGTGCATTGAAGCTCCTCTCACCTCTTTGGCTTCAATAAGCTGTGTTTTCTGAGTTGGTGAAGCTAGCACTCTCTCGACCAAGGCCTTGGCAACCTGCGCACCCCATGTCCAGCCTCAGATTCAGGGTTTGGTAGTGACTTTAAGAAATTAATTTTATCTCAGTAAACTGATGGGCACAATTCCTAGGAATGCATGAAAGACATATGCATCAACAAAACATAAGAAACACATATGTGCAGTTAATGAGATTTAAGAGCTCCATTGCTGGAGTAATAACACTTTAAATTAACTACCAGGAAGTAGTCAACTATGTTGTGACTTGTGCAGGATGATCACGTGTCCAGACTAGAGGGTGGAACAGCAATTACACCTGATCAGCTGACCCCAAGTCTTGCAAGCTGTCTTTGTCTGTCTTGATGATGCTCACACTCACACTCTCCAGGGGCTCAATGACATCCTTGAATGCCACATCCTGACCCTTCACAGCTACTTCCTGCATTCCTTCAAGGATGCATCTTCATTGGCAGCAGTACAAAAACAACTCTGTGCAAGCCATCAAGTTTTCTCCCTGGGAATGTAGCAATTACACAAACCTTGCAACTCTATCCATGAAAGAGATGCAGGGAGCCATTCATATATATATGGGCATCTCAGTGGAGAGATAGAGTATTACAGACCTGCCAGCCAAAAGGGTAAAAAAATTGATAGCCATCAGCATTGTCCAGAACAGCAGCATAGCCTTTTGGAGCTTCTGCAGTCATGGATTGACCAAAAAGCCATGTCATTCGTATGGCCATGGATGGCAGGGCACGGCATGGCAGCCTGTGTATACTGCAGTGCACCATTGTCTTGCATTAACTACCAATGCCATCTTCTGCTCCATCATACTTCTTTTACCCAGAAGCCATGCAGCAAACAGGATGGAATCAATCCTGCACACAGGGCACATGCTCTATCTCCCTCTAAAGGGTTGTCTGGTGAAGACCTGCTGTCATTCAAAAGCCTTCACAACAGGATCAAGTTCTTCCCAAGAGGAAATCTTGCATGGTAAGTAAGGTCAGGGGTGGGATAAGGACATACTTGCAGCTAATGCTGACCAATCAAATCCAAGGCTGGCCACCAACACACCTACTCCTCCCAGCACCTGTCGTCGGGTTTGCATGTCACTCTCTGCAGAAAGAACCAACAGCAATTCTCACAAAACAGGATTGAACATAATTTGGTACTATAATGACAAGTCCCTATCACTGCTTGATAATGAAGCATGTTGAAAGAAGACTCCTTAGTTGTCTACTATTGTTGACCCATATCACAAAAAGAGCCAGCCAAATCTGGGCATCAATTTGGGACCTTAAAGTACAAATTGGTGAAGAATCTAATAATGAAACATTAAACTGCCATCATCCATCACATCTTTTCTTTTCTTCTTCAATGGCTCTGGACAGTTTTGGAATCCTGGAGATTTGAACTATCTTCCTCTTTGGTCCATTGGCCTTATAAACTGTCAATGGTACATCCCATTGTCTCTCTTCCTTTCCTCTTTTCAATTTTCAGAATCAGGTGGGGCACTATTGCCACTTGCTTTGTCTACTCACTGACATGATTGGCTTCAAGTCTTTGCCTGAGTTCATGGACAGGCATCAATTACATCACAAATTCAGGTTCCTGGGAACTATGGGTTCCTGGGAACTCTGTCAACTTTCTAACAATGTTCAAGAAATTATTTTCTTCATCCTTTGCCCCTGCTGACCCTAAGCTGGGAACAGTGTCAAGAGCTTCTACGTGAGGCTTCTGAAAGCACTGTTTACCATTTTGTTGTTCAGCACCAGAAGCCCGAACTCCAAAGGCATTCTTTCTCTGCAACCTTCCACATGTACTCCTGAATCTCAAAGGAACTGTCTGCATTCCACAAGTCATATTTGCAATGATCCTCATCAGCCATCAATCCACCTAGTCCTCATACATCTGGCATTTCACTACCTGACCAACAGCATAAAGTTTTGATTCCTCTTGGTTGGATCAGTTTTTATGCTTTCCACTTTTCTTGCTCAACAGTGGAAAGGACACATGGTCTGTGAGTCTACGAGAAAACTCCATCTTTCCCCATTTTTCCATCTTACAACACAATTGAATCAAAGACCGGTACTAGAAGAATTCAACAAGAAAAAATACCTCATGATAGACCATGCTGGTGGTGCATAGTCTGTCCAAAGATGAACAAATGGAACTAGAGATCTGAAGCACTGCCATCTCTGACTGCACAAATACACCTACTATGTTACAAAAAGCCAAATGAAAATGCATAGTTTCAAAAGACTTCTGAGTATTGTGGCCACACCATTACCGTATACAAAACCAGAGGCAGAAGGACAGCTAACTAAGCTTCCATCCTCAAGCACAAAAACCCTGGAATGAACTCCAATCCACCAAATTCCCTGAATGAGCAAGTTTAGAAAGACATACAAATCATTGCTTAAAGCTATGAGTAAAATCAAATTGGCAGAGGAACCTACTGTCTATGATTATCGTTCTACAACTCCAGAAGCTAAATACCCATGTCCACTCCAAAAAAAATAGTTAAAAAACAACCTTATGGTCTTCACCGCATGTTCCGACAATGCTGGTAAGGAACTACTCCCTAAAGTGCCTGATAAACTTGCAAGGTTGAATACTAGAGGAAGGAAGGATGCAGTCTCTGCAACACTTTGTAAATTTTAGTGTCTTCCTGAGTCTGCTGGAGCTACCCTCTTCCTTTGGAGATGGAAACCTTGTGATAGCTATTACAGGACAGCTTTTACTTAGCCAATTCTTTCCCCAAAAGACTTCATAGCACCTAGGTCATGCAATACTGCAGAAAACAAGTTCACCTAAATGTGCAATGCTAAAAGCTCTATTATTCTGAGCAAACCCTAGGTGCCCCCATAATGGAATTTGACAACACAACCAATTGCAAGGAAGCCGTGGCCCCTGCAGCTACTACTGGTTTGATGCTACCTCGTTCCATCAGTGCAATATCAGAGATGGAAAAGTTTGCATCCTGCCAAGTTGAACACCTTTTGTCAAGAATGTTCTAACATACTCTTCATCTGAGCGTTTCCACCCAACAAATGGACCGGCAAAGATTTCTTCAGCAAATGACAACAGTAACGCCTTCAGTGGTGTTGTGAAAAAGATAAATTCATATAAGACAGCGACCCACTCAAGAGGTGCATGAGCACTCAACGTAGAACCAAAATGCAGGAAAGAGAAATCTTCTTCCTGGCATCATATTCACACTCATCGACAATTTAACCTAGTGCAACCACACTACATCAAACCTGTTTGCGGTACAATTTGTCTGTACTCGTTACAAATACAAACAAGCGGCGTGTCCCAGAATGGCTCTGCCCTTTAAATGGCATCCATAAGGGTGAGAAACATACTCAATCGGAAACACATGGTGGTTAGCATTGTCAAGCCCAAATCAATGCTTCAGTTATGCCGGAAATGTTTCCAGAGTGGACTTCACACGACCCTAGAATGTAGGGATACCAAACTTTGGCCCATTTCTGGGTGCATCACAATATCTCTACCCTGAAGGGCAGAGCCAACAAACAAGTCACTAAACAAAAAGAACGTTAAGACTTTAGAGCACATATGAAACACAGGAGAGGAAATGCACGTTACCAGTGAAAGTTCTTGCAGCGAAAGTGCGTTTGGTGATTGTGTGATTTTTGCAGCAGTACGAAGCTACGAAGCTCAATCTCACGGACTCACGGAGAAACAACAAACCAAAACCGCAGCGTCATTCGAGAGAATCGAGAGGGAGCGGCCATGAAGGCTGCGTTCTGGATAACGCTAGCCATATACAGATTACCGACTACCATGTTCGCCTCCATGGATGAGCCAGAAAAAATCATTCACATCCAGCTTCTCAGCGCCAGGTAAGGAAAATGGTACGCTATGCTACGGCATCCAAGCTCGCCTGAGTGCGGTAGAAAGCGCCTGTCGAGACAAGGGACCAAAGATTACCCTGCGAATTTCTCTCTCTCTCTTTCCTACCAGTAGATCGTGGTTATAATACTCGTCAAGGAGGAGGGCCTGAGTACACGCCCTTCCATGATTTGAGATCTGCGCCCGAATTAGCATTTCAATTTTGTAATAAGTTTCTTATTCTAACTTGATATAATCGATTTGCTCACTCGAAAATGTTTTATCCATCTCCTATCATCATACAAGCCATAAGAAATTAGGAATATCATGTGGTTGACCTTGCTTTCACCTAATCTCCAAGATCCTATTCAAAAGATCATACACACAATAAATATTGTAACTATGCAAAATCAAAACATTCATTTTCTCAACCAAATGATTTATGTTGCATGTGTCTTAAAAAATGAAAATAGTGGTTGATCATTTACAAAATCAAGAGACGTAAATGTAGAATCTGTTTGAAGACCAAGGATCAACACATCTTGTGTTTTTATGAGGAGTTGAAAGAACAATGCAAGAAAAACAATTTGTTATGACTTGATCATGATGAAATTGTGTTCTGCAAGGTCCTACAAACAACAAAGAACATCAAGAAATTGTGAAACTAAAATAAAAAACTGTCAACAATTTACAATGGCAAGACCAAAAAAACCAAAAATTGTGCACAACATATAGTGAACACAAGGCACCGAAAGACAACGATGAAACTACATGGCACAAATGGTATTCACAAAGAAAATGGAAGTTGCAAAAGTGAGATAATGTCGACCAAAAGAAGAAAGAAATTGAAAAGTAAAATCAATTGCAAAAAATGAAAACACTACTACAAATGCACAAGAGATCAAGAAATTGTAAAAGCAAGCAGATTATAAGAAATGAAACAATTTGGAAGTTGCAAGTTGCTGGAAGCACATAACTATGACAATTGTTGTCACTTTCACAATTTTTGGTTGCTAACAACAAAAGACATTCATAAATAATGTTAGTTTGACAATCATTAATTTTACTCAAATTACCTACTTCAACTTCATGTGTGAATGTTTACAAATTTGGGCTAATGGTCATAGGGTGGATAATGTGAACAACTATCAAGTTATGGGTCACTTTTTTGTTAAGCCTTATTAGCATAATAGTCCTAGCCCTAAGTGCGAA
>Ga0209208_10005641_pt1 | contig 17383 bp, 5 predicted proteins | sample S1TSphfallax_3_FD_187694 | JGI IMG/M metagenome (GOLD analysis project Ga0209208, IMG submission 187694) | Host-associated microbial communities from peat moss isolated from Minnesota, USA - S1T2_Fd - Sphagnum fallax MG (SPAdes) (version 2) | ecosystem: Host-associated > Plants > Peat moss >... | reverse complement strand
TTTTTTCCACCATTGTCAATCCCTTCATCCCTATGGTCTTCATTTCAATTGACTTCATCATAGACCTTCCACCTTCTAGTTCTTATGACTCCATCTTAATGGTGGTGGACCTTTTGACAAAAATGGTTCATTATATTCCTTGTACCAAAACAACAACTAATGAAGGAATAACCAAATTCTTCTTTGATCATGTTTTTCAGTATCATGGTTTTCTTGAAGATATCATTTTTAATTGTGGGCCTCAGTTTTCATCCAAATTATAGAAGCTATTTTTGAATTTTTGGGTGTGAAAGTGAAATTGTCATTAATTTTCCACCCCTAAATGGATGGGAAAACATAACATGTCAATCAAATTTTGGAATAATATCAATGATGTACAACCAATTATCATCAAGATTATTGGTTAGAACTTTTGACCATGGTAAAGTTTGCGTATAACAACACAATGCATTCATTAACCCAGTGAACACCTTTCTTTGTAAATCATGGTTTGCACCCCAAGTTTGACATTCAAGGTGTGCATAAAGTTGTGAATCCACAAGTTGAGGATTGAACCATGTGGTTAACGGATGTTCAAACTCAACTTGTACGTAACTTTGAAGAAACATAAAGGCAATACAAGGATAATGTTGATGAACATCAGAAAAACAACCTAGCTTTGAAGTCAAAGATTGGATTTGACTTCAATGACAACATATCAAAACAACAAGGCCATCAAAGAAGTTAAACCATCAAAGGCTAGGTCCATTCTTCATTGTGAAACAAATCAAAGCCATGATTTTCCAATTGAAGTTTCTAGGTTCTATGAGAATCCATTCTATTTTTCACATTTCCTAGTTGGAACCTTACCATGCATCTACCATTCCAAGAAAAATCCATGACCCCCTCCACCTATTGAAGTTAATGGTGAATAAGAATATGACTTCAATGGAGGACATTTTGGATTCATGGATTTCTAATTCTCAACTCCAATATTTTGTTCATTAGCCTGGGTATGATGTGAGCATGTGCACTTGGGAGCCATTCAAGAACCTATCAAATGCCATGGAAAAGGTGCATGAGTTTCATTGATGATAACTAAACAAGCCCAAGTTTGCTCCTCGTGGAACTCATTATTAGAAAGGGAAGTGATGTCATGAATGCCAATGCCATGGAATTCATTCATTTAAGTGTCATCCATGACTTGTAATGAACTTGTACCTAATTTTTAATTTAGTTTTAGTTCATTTTTAATTAACTTTTAATTAAGTTTTGGTTCACTTCCAATTAACTCTTAATCCATTCTTAATTAAATCTTAGTTCACTTCTAATTAACTTTTAGTTCATTTTTAATTAAATCCTAATTCAATTTTAGTTTTCTCAATTCACTTTTAGTTAATTCATAATTCAATTTTAGTTAACTTTTAGTTCATTTTTAGTTGACTTCTAGTTAACTTTTAGTTCATTCTTAGTTAACTTTCAATTCACTTTTAATTAAGTTTAAATTCATTCTTAGTTGAAATTTAATTCATTTTTAATGGAACTTTAGTTCACTCATAGTTCACACATGGGTGCAAATGAGTGTATATGGGTGAAAACGGGCCGCATGTAAATTAAAAGCTTCTTGAAAAACTTCTTTGAACTAGATGCCCAAGGGGTATAAATAAAAGTAGAGATTCCCATTACCTTTAGTTTGTTCCACACTGGTTTTGGGTACGTATTTTTGCCATAACATTGTTAAAAATAAAATATTATTGGATACTTGTTTACATTTGTTATGTTCTTGTTCATGTTTTTCTTGTTTCATGATCTAAATTTGGAACTAGGCATGCCATTGTTTTCATTTTGGTTAGAAAATCTTGCAGTCTTGGTTGTTTTCATGCCTTTGACATTATATACTTTTTATTTTGAAACATCATTTAGTCATTGTTCCAATTCTTCATATTTAACAAAAGATAATCATCATTTAGAAACATAATTTAACCACTATTTAATTTCAAGTTTTTTTTTTTTTTTTCATTTACACTAAATGATCCAAATGATTTTAGTTCTAGTATTGTTAATCATGCTTATGTAGACCTTCTGGAACCTACCTTGTTTCTTAATTTGTCACCCATGGTCAATGGGACTCCTTTATCTATTGTGTATTTTGTTGCTAAGTTTAAAAGGGGAAGGAGAAAATCAATGAAGAAGTTGTTACAATTCGTTCTCTAGATGATATAAAAGCCATAGTGAATGATCCGAAAAGAAGAAACAAAACAAGTCAAAATAGGAGGTAAAAAAAGTTTATCAAGGTCATTGGGCTACAAGGTTTTTCAAGTTTGAACCCATTTCTAGAGGGGATGGCAGGATGAGGATGTTAAAACGGGTTTGCTCCAAAATCGAAAGAAAAAAGAAATTTTTAATGCCTAACTTTATTGTTGTTAGAATTGGAGTTGTTGTGCATACATATTATGTGACCTTTAATAATGTTTATGTGAAAACTAAAAAGTTGTATGCATCCACATGATAAGACCCAATTGTTCATTTAATTGAGAAGGCAAAAAAGGTTAAGAAGAAGAAGAAGAAATGTGTAATTCATTACAATTTGGCATTTGCTCAAATAAAGACGTCCAATGACAAATTTTGAAAACTTCAAGGTATTTTTTTTAGTTTCTAAAATTGTCTATAAAAACATTGATCTACCTCTACAAGTTGGACAATGGCTGAAACAATGCACAACATTGTATTTTAAGCCATTAGAGTTGTAGTTCAAAAAGCTACATACATTTTGATGAGTTGTGATTAAGTTACCACCATCAATAATTAGAGTTGGTTGAGTGTGCATGTGTATGTGACGAAAAATTGGAAGAGGATCCCAATTTTGTTGAACTTGCAAAGGCTAGAAAATGCTGCCACTTCAAACAATCTAAACTCCTTAATTGTGAAAAGTCTTGTTGAGTATGGGGGTTTGATTGAGATGGAGATTGCAAAAAAATTGGTTTATTTAAGAGAAAATGGGGTTAATGTTTTTCAAGGTGTGAAAGTTGGTGTCACCACTCACTTGATGACAAAGCATGCTCCATATGTCAACGGCGTGCATTGTATGGCACACCACACAAACTTGGTTGTTCAGACCTTGGGTGGTTTGAGTTTGGTAACCAAGATTGAGTCCTTATTCTCTTTTACATTCTCCTAAGTAACATGCCGAGTTGATGAATGATTAGCAAATTCTAATTCCCATAACATTATCATCAAAAAATTATTTCCAACATTAATTTGTGTAATACAGAATGCCCCTACTACTGGATCAAAAGTTGGACACTCAAGCAAACCAAGACCTAGACAAATCTAATCACTAATGTTATGGGCATGGTGACCAAAAAGGTTTGGGCAAAGGTAGTAAAATTTGTGAAGGCACAATGTTCTTCACTTGCTATAGGTTTGATAACAAAAACAAAATACGTGGTTTATTGCATAATAATTGTTGAATGTTATTTGGTGTGATTTATCCCTAGTATTGGCTAGCTCTAGAGGAAAAGGTTACATTTTCAAGTCACATGGCAATCCTACAAGCACATTCTGGGCACCCCAAACCATTGGGGAACCTTAGCACCATGACTGGGCCATTGATAGACCCTATTCTATTTTATTAACAATCTTGTTTTTTAAAATTGATAATGAGAAACCATTGCAATGGTGCAATGGCACCTCCCCATGATTGCAACACAACTATGCACTTGTGGGAAAGGCTTAGATCTAGCAAAATTTTAAATATTTGTCTTTCAGAATGGTATAAGTTGATCAAATGCTACAAGGTCATGGTATTGGGTTTTGTGGAGGATGTTCATTCACATTCTCTAATCTTGCTTTCATGAAGACAAAACTTTGTAACTGCTTGATGATTCAATTCGATTTAGTTGTTCAGATGTATGACCCATGATTTCTACGATTATGGTGCCTTTTCTTTTTTATGCAATAATGTAAGATTGGCAAGATAACCAATGCACTATAAGGTGTTTAATTAAGTTTGGAATGGATATGTGTTGTTAACTAAGGGTATGGTAGTTCAAATGTGGGCTGTTATTAATTCTTCATGTTGTTGGTTTCACACCAACACTGTACCGAACGACAATGAAGATATTTGGTTTCCATATGGCAACACTTCAATGGCTGAATTTACCTTTTACCTCTACTATGGGGTTATTAAAATTCTAACATCTATCATTAAAAGAAAAACATGTATTTTCAATTGGTCTCTTTGACTAAATTAAGTCACAAGCAACATTTGCAACTAAAATCTCATTAGTCGTCTTGGACAAATCGCATGAGACATTAGTTGCAAACGATAAGGGGTTATTGGATGAAATAAAAAGTCAACAAATAAAAGTTCATCCTTTGACTCCATTGTATATGTATTGTCACATGTGATTACAATGCAACTATTTTGGTCACAATTGAACAAGTTATGTGTTGCCATGTGTTTGAATATTGAATTATTTAAAAATAATTATTATTATTACTTTTAAATAATCTAGGACATTCAATTCAAATGCTTGGATGATCCTATATTATGACATGTGATTGAATGTAAATATGCCATGTCACACCTTAAGATGAATTCAATACAAAATATTAATATTAAGTTGGTAGGTGTTTAGGTAGGTACATAAATAGGTGCCAATAAACCTAAGCTACATACCTACCTATCTACTTAGATTAAAAAATAGGTAGGTAGGTCTACCTTCCTAGGCTAAATACCTATTCATATAAATAGGTATTTTGGTAGGTAGGTACATAGGTTGACCTAGGTGGGTAGGTCATACTATGTACCTACCGAGCTAGGTAAATAAATAGTTGGGGAGGTTGATAATTTAAAATTGTGCATAACTTTTCTTTTTGTTTTGTGTCAAGCCTTTTGATTGGCTCATCTCGTGTGCACAATTTTTTAAATGTGAAATTTGATGACCACACCCTTGTTTACATAGTGTTCAAAATAGGAATGGGGAACAAACAATATGAGATAAGTTTTGAAATTGTAACTTCTTCACAAACTAAATTGTAACTCCAAAACTTTCTTCATCCCTTTTGTTCTTAGTTTTTAGATTTATAAACAATTCAAGTACATGGTTCACTAGATAATTTATAACCATTTAATTAATAATGATTAAATTTAAATAATTTAAAAATATAAACTATAAATTACAAATATTAAATATTCATTATCAATTACTTAAATAAATAATAACTTCTTCATATTTAACTAACTGGCTATTTAGTTTTTCACAAGTTGTTACTACATAATTCAAAGATAAATAAATAACTTATATATATATATCTAATCGAATTATAGATAATATGATTAATGTAAAAATAATTCAATAATTCTAAGAATTTTAAAATTCAAATTATAAATAATTAACAAAAAAATTTATTTAAAAAAACTCCTACATGATATATATATATAAATTACTTTATAGTACTTCCTGAAATTACAATCATTATAATAATTATTTTACCTACATTATAATCTTTCCAAAAATTTATTTCAGATTTAAAGTTATAAATTATAGATTGTGAATAATAATGTTCAATTAAAAAATGATCATGCATATACTATAATTAATTACAATAATTAATTTCTTTTATTGTAAGAATATTAAATATTAAATGTAAAAATATATGTTTTAAAAATACTTATTTAGTGTAATTTATATGTAACAAAATATAGTCATTTATAATTATTTATAAAAGTGATTCATTATGGATAACACTAGTAGAGAAAAGATCAAGACTCATCAATACTTTTTGGAATTGAAATATTAATTTAGATTTCAAAAAAGAAATCAGAAATCAAATATCACTTTTTAAACGAAATAAGTCTTTGAATTTAAATGCAAAATTTCAGAATTTAATTATTAATTCTGAGAATCGAAAATAATAATCTGGAATTGCAATTTCAAGTTTCAAATCAAATAAGTTTTTAAATTTAAATTTAAAACTCAAAATTGAAATATTAATTGTTAGAATCGATAATTTTAATTCAGAATTCAAATATAAGAATTAAGATCAAATAAGCTTTTTGAATTTAAATATTTTTAAAAAAACCAAATAATTAAACAAAGAATTCCAATAACAATTTTTAGAATTTAAGTAAAAATGTTTAGATTCAAATTTGTTTTAGTTTTATATATGAAAAATGAATTCCAGTAGGAATTTTCAAAATTGATACATTGATTTTAATGTTTAAATATAATTTTCATAATTTAAATTATAATTTTATACTCAAACATATAGTTTTGAATAAAACTAACAATTTTAAGAATTCATAATTAAAACTTCAAATTCAAATATTGATTTTTAGATTCAAATAAAATGTTTCAAATTTGGAATAACAATTTTCAGGTTCAAATATAAGTTTCAGAATTTAAATAATAATTTTTAGTATTGAAATATCAGTTTTCCGATTTGAATAACAATGCTCAAAGTTCAAATATTTGATTTTTAGATTCAAATACAATGTTTTACAATTGGAATAAAAACTTTTAGACTCAAATAATGATTTTTAATTAAGCAGAAAAATCAGAATGCATATAACAAATTCAAATTCACATAATATTTCTTAATTAAAACATCAAATTTCAAATTGAAATATATATACATTTCATAACTGAAATATTGATTTTCAGATATGAATAATAAATTTCAGAGTTCAAGTATTAATTTTTTGATTCATTATATGAACAATATACATACATACACATAATTAATATACACACAAATACATATTTATGATATATGTTATATATTGTAAATATAATTTTAATACATACATAAAAATACACTTCTATGTCACCGTAAAATACCTTTAGAATGTGACTAATTTGGTGATTATTGCGACTAATAGGACATACAAATATGTTCATGAATGAAAATAAACCTAGAAACCATGCAACTTATAAAATGAAGTTTTCAATAGTTGCATCATAGTTGTAAAAGTGACTAAAATAGTTGAAATTTGATCTTATAGTTGTAAATACTCCCAAAGTTAGTTGCATGTAGTTGCAAACGAAGTGGTTACATTTTGGTTCTATTAGTCTATTGGTTGTTGATGGTGGTAATATTCTTGTTATTCATCAAATGCATTTGTAAGTTTTTATGTGCTTATAAATTGTTTGATTTACTAATGTGGGGTTGGGTGCAAGTTAAAAGCACACTACAGTGACCCCCTTTAGGGTGTTACATTATATTACTTTCGAAGGATGTGCATGTTTGAGTGTATTCCACTTTAAACTTTTGAAAAAAATTGACGATATTTTTGCATATTGTGCTAGAATATAACCTAGGTAAGATAATAGAAAAGAAACTATTTCATTTCCTTTTATAATGTGAGAGATTAGAATATATTTTTGGAAATAAATGTAATGTACCTATGTACTCAGAAACACAAATATATTCAAAAACTAATTTAAATGATTTTTAATCTTTATGAAAGTGAAGGTATATTGAACCATGCCATTTCACATAATATGAACCATGTTTGGATACCATGTAAATAATTTGAAATTTCATCTCAAAAAATGAGTTTTTTCAACAAATATGTGATAAATGTGTGGTAAATTGAAAATTGACAAGAAATCAAATCCACATAAAAGATGACAAGCATAGTTACATGGGGTATTTTCTTAATTTCATTAAAATTGATTATTTTGATCACTAATGAAACCCTAAATTTAGTGCAATCAAAATGAGATTGTGGGGTCCAAACAACATATAGGTTGAGCCAATGTGGTTATTTTGCATTTAGGTTTATTGTCCTTTTTGGGGTCCTTTTTCCCAAAAAACATATTTTCCTAAAGAGGAATTTTCAAATGAAATGTTTTGAAACTTTTTATATATTGTATTTATAGTTGCCCCAATATGTCATTTCTTTTTATAATCAAATTTGGAGAAATACAAATTTTTAAAAGTGCACAAAATTTGTGTTTTGTCTTGAAAATTTGTCATAATTTCAAATCATACCAAAACGTGTTAACAATTTCAAGTTTAAGTTTTTATATCATAAGCTATAAATGTTTTTTAAACAACATATACCTTACATCACATTTACATGTCAAAAAGGACTCATGAACTTTTTTGAAACCTTAATTTTTTATAAACAAAGAATTGAAAAAATATGAAAATTTGAGTGTTTTTTAGATGTGTCTAATAGTACCCTAAATTACATTAAAAACTTGAAGATGAAATAAATTGTAGTATGAAAATCAAGAATCCCTTTATGAAAGTACATTAGAAGAAATTTGGAAATAAATGATTATAATTTTAATTACAAACAAAATAATTTTAATTGTAACGCACACATGTAATTACAAACCCTATAGTCACCTTGGACAAGTGGCAAAAGACAAGCAATCACATAAAACTCCACATGGCATGTATAGTCAAACTAGTAGTCGCATATCTCGTGACTACAAAGATTTTTCATCCATGGACTAGTTGAAGGGCTATGGAACTGTAGATACAACTACATAAAATATTGGGCATCATTTTCAAAATAATTAAATCTAAATGGTTTAATATATATTTAAATCGCATTTGTTAAATAAACTATTTATATAAATAATGCAATATAATAATTCATACTATTGGTAATTTCATAAATTTTCAACTTATGAGTTGTTGACATAGGTCACTATAAGCTAGGCTAAAAACCTAATTTAAGTAGCTAAGTAGGCTTTAGTCTAAGTACCTAGGTTGGCCTAAGTAGGCAACCTAGGTTAAGTAGCCTAACCATGTAAGGTACATGTAATCAACATACCATCGTTGACCACAAGTATGTCACTTGTGGGGTTTGATCCTTAAGCCCCAAGGATGGATATCAATTCCTTTGCCATCTAACCACCCCATTTAATATAAAAATATAGTGGAATGCATTTTATTTACCCCATACTTGACTTTAAACATACACAAACATGAATTTCAATATTTCACATTTTATTGATATTTGTCGAATGGAATTTTTTAATTTATTCTTAAAATACTTTCAATGGCATACACAATTAAATATATATTTTCTTCCAAAAATGTACATTAATTTGAATAATTTTTTTCTGAATTTTGTTAAATTGAATTACATTTCAATGATGATTTGTTGGAATTTTTGTATTTTTAAATGAAAAATATATCATACCTGATTATAATTATAATAAGTTTTAATTATATTAATAAAATTTAATTTACATGTACAATATATAATTAAATTATCATCATATATAATATATATATATATATATATATATATAATAAAAATATAACAATTTATATTATCAACATGTTAATAAATAATACAAAACACCAATAAACAATTAAACAAAAGTTGATTATCAAAAAAATATTGTAATTCCAAAGATGCCACATATGTTTTAATCATCAAAATATTGTAAATGGAAAAATTCATGGTTTTAATTGCCAAAACAATTATCATCAATTGCAAAAACGATTAGGTCTTAATTCATCCAAAAATCATTCACAATATTTGATGAAAAATGTGCATTTCTGTTTTACTTTTGATCCAAACATGTAATATTCACAAATTATAGTTGCATTTGTGACTTCATTTGATTATATCAACACTATAGTCGCATATGTGACTACAATAATTGCATACATTACTACACACATTTACAACTAAAATGACACATAGGAATAATCTAACTATAGTTGTAAAAATAATTGATTTGGAGATTAGCCACATCTATAGATGTAACCATATGGTTGGAATGAATAAGATTTCTTTTAATGGTAGTGTCATTGGATGAAACTTTTAAACATCCTTTATTCAAACCAAACTTTGATGTTGGAATTTTGTTTGATTCATTTTAGATTTTTCAATATCCATATTATTCAATAAGCATAACTTTTCATAATTGACATGCCATTAAAGTGGCACAACATAGAAAAATGTAATAAGAATTGCAAAAAAGTTGACGTTTGACATTAATTTCCACTTGTTTGAGTTCATCCACACCATGTGGCCTTGTTATACCAATGTATATGATAAATATATTCATGGATATGTCAATATAGATAATAAAAGTCATTATTATTTTCTAAATAATGTTACATTACATTGATTTTGTAAAAACAATTGTTGTAAGGCCCAAAAAAACCAAAATTGATACCCAAAATTAAATGTAACATGCTTTTGGACAATTATACTATATGTACTATAATACTAGACCCAAAAGTGTCCCAAAAGGAGTCACCAGAATGTGCTTTCACCTTGAAGGTATGCTTGAATTGCATTAGGCAAAATCCCTACAAGGATTGAGGTTCAATTCCCCTTTAAGTACTTGTTTGTTGTAGGTGTGTATGCAAATAGTTTAAAACATGCATATGTGAAGGTGACCATGTTGTAATTTAACATGCTAGTGATGTCATTCCCTAGGTAAGTCTTATGTAAGGTTTTAGAGAATTTGTTTTTTCAAAATTATCAATTTTGTATCTTTGATTCCATATCTTTTTTTACTAGTTGCTTTTATTCATCTAACTAGGCTTTGGATTCAACTATATTTGTGTTCATTTTCATGTTTAATAAGAACAAGGAGAATTGATTGCATTGAATAGTTGCATGAGAATGGATTGATATAATATTGCAACTCCAAGGGTTGTCTTTGCTTGCAATTTCCTCTTTAGGTCTCTAACTCAAACCTTCACATTTAGTGTTCACTCTTGCAAGTGGTGAAGGTTTTAAAAGAATTAAGGTTTGCAGGTGGTGCAAGTTTTAAAAGAATTAAACTTAATAGGTGTGCAATTGTGGGTGCCACTAGATACATGTCCATGGTGTGGTGGGGAACTAACTACAAGTAAGGATAAGCATGTAACAAATTGCTGCAATTCAAAATGCCTAGGTCATCATTTATGCCATTTAATTTGTTCACTATCTTTCTTTTCCCCTTTTTGTTTCCTCAAAGTTATTTCTTTTTAGACTACAACTACATTAACATTGATTCCACAGTGAATGAATGTGTAGATTAAGCATTTTGCCAAATGTCTAATCCATGGCTTTGGTCCTTTTATCTTGCACCAATTCAAAATAGAATGATCCTTTTAATTTTTACACTTTGACCAAGAAGGTCTTATCAAAGTTCAATGGCCTTGGAAAAAAATTGTTGAAAAGTCAGTGAAGGCAATTTAGGTTAACCCCTCTTGGTATTTATATTCAAGTCTTGTAGATGTATGAGATGTTGGTGAAGGTAATTTAAGTGAGCCCCATTAAGTGTTTGTACACATTTGTTGCTAATGTAAATTTCACGTTTAGGTAGGTTTTTAAAATAGAAATACAACACATTTATGCAAGTTTGTAAGCAAGAATTGTTGTGCGAGAACTGATAGCTACATTGGGCATCTCCATTGTTGGTAATGTGGTGACTAAGTTGCTTAAAAAATGGTTTGGGAGCTTGGACATGCTGCTTTTTGCAACAGAAAAGGAATTTCTACATATTTTTAGTCTTTCTCTCATTGTCATTGCTAGTCATTAGTGTAAGGGAAATGCATTTTTCTATCAATTTTTTTGCACATCCATAACTAGGTTTGTTATAACAGAAGGATGCATGCAAGTTCAAAATTAAACTTTCAATATTGAAGGCTTCATGGGGCCTATTCCATTATTGGTATTGATTCAATCCATTCTTTTGTATTTATTGTAGATTCTTTCTTTATACACAATAAGTAATAGTTTTTGTCACTAAACAATTTCCTGTTGTGTAAGCATAGGTAGGATCTCAAGAGTTGCTATCAAGGAATGGTGCTTTGACCCATTCATTATTTAGTTTTTGAATAAACTCTAAGAAGCGAGACTCTCACCATCTATTAGGAATCTAGAGATATAAAAATTCATAAATAGGGATATCATTTTTATCCATGTGCCACCATGGAGTTTGAAAATAGAGTTCATAGGAGCAATGAAAACTTTTTATATATAAACTCACTACACTCCAGTAGTGCATCAGATTTAGAATCAAAGTTGTGGAGCAAGGTTATTGTAATAATAGGGAAGTTCAAGGAATTCAATCTTGAAGAATTTGAATAGCTTGTCCAAGTTAATGGAGGACAAATGGGTGAAAGTATGATTGGGCAGTACCACAAGGAACATCACACCTTAATTTTTGAAAATCCATCAAACTTTGGAAAAATATAGGAAACACATAAAGAAAATTTTTTAGTAATTTTTTTTGTTGAATACATTAACTAGGTTGTTGAGATTTTGAAACTTCAACAATGAAAAAAATACACACAAAGTTTTAGGAAAGTAATAGTGGTTATGTTCCTTAAACTTTGGTTAGGAACATTTTTCAAACAAGGTTTGGGGTTTTTTTTTGTGGATATAATTTTCTAAGGTACTTTAAATGGTATTTTATTTGATATTTTTATTGAGTAATCATTTGAGTAGGTATAATTTAGTTATGAATTTCCAAAGTTTAAGAACATAATTCATGAAGGGGCCAACCACATCAATAAAGAATACAAAATTGTAATGATTTCCACCTTTTGTTATTGTAATGGAAACTTCAAGCCATATACTTTGGCATGCAATAAATAAACATGAGCAAAAAAAATTATATTTATGAAAACATTTAAAGAAAATGGCCTAGGAATATTATTTAGTTAATTTTTTTTCCTTGATCATCTTTCGAAGGTGTTCCTAGTGGGCCCACCCGATCATACTTTGACCCAAGTTTGCAAGTCGGTATGTGTTTCCATATTTATAACCAAATAGAGAATCCAAGATAAAACACTAACCCATTAGATTGGAATGGGGGCACTACCTTGTTATATGGTTTGCTTTGTTTAAAGTTTTATGTGCACATGCAAATAAATGAAGTTAGTTTATAAGGATTATTAGTACATCACTAGATTGATTCATCATGCTCAAATGTATGATCTTTTGAAGTTTGGTCATCAAACAATAGATTCAATTCAAGAAGCTCTTTTTAAAACACAATATCATGTACCTTAATTCTTAGTTGCAATGCCCTTGTCATTTTAGTTGGCTTAAGATTTTCACCAGCAATCACAAATGTTGATATCATTCCAAGTGACAATTTTTCAAGGTGTAAAACAATACAATTTGTGTTTGGTTTTCTACCAAGCAAATGGTATGTGAAGTATTGTACATCAAGAGTATGAAGCTTTATGTTCACCAAGTGTGTACCATTGAATTGTGTTAAATGTTATATGAGTTATTCTCGGTACCAATTTAGGTTGTTATTTCATTGTTTGTTTGTAGATCTAAAATTTCATCTATTTTTTAAAGCTAAATATGTTGTACCAAATTTTAGTATTTAGTATGGTCTATACCATTAATATGCTTCATCCTAGCCTTGACACCACATGATCAAAAGTCCACCCATGGTCTAGCATTAATTGGAGCCAAAAGAAACCATGCACCTTCCTTGATAGAATCACCATGTGTCCATCCATCATAAATATTTCACAAATTTGGATCTTATACCCACTCAATGAAAAAAGGGTAAATTCATGCCATCATAAAGCTAAAAAATAAAAATTCCATGTCATTTTGCTTTTTGACTTTAAACTTTTAATTCAAATTCCTCAACTCAAATATAAGAAGTTGCATTATTATTGACCTTTTTGTGAAAAACATTTAAATTGTGGCTTAGAAACTAAACAGATCAAAGATGTGTGATATAATTTTGTGTTGGACAAATAAGGCATTATTTTTCAATTTTCAATTCCCTAACAAGCTATAACACAAAACTACACTAGCATGAGCTCAAGATGTAGCATGGTTTTAATATCAACCAATTCAAACCCAACATACCCATTCAACAAGGAGTTTGGGCATTTCAGGGCATTTCATAGTAGTAATATAAGTAGTTTTCAATTTCAAGAAATATTGGTGATTATACAACAAAATGTATAGCCACAAAATTTTCCAAGTTGTTGAAGTAGTTATCACCACCATGTTACATTGTTCGAAATCTAATAGCTAGTTAAACTGAAAGCTTGAAAATATATATAAGCACTTGAACAAACAACACTCTTCAATTTTTTGCTAGCAAATTACAAGCATAAACAAATTATAATAGCCAAATTTAGAGAAAAATATTCTTTGTGTAACCAATTGGGTGCACCTACACCCAAAAATAAAAACCTTTTTGCCATACGAACATCACAATTGGTACCAACCAACCTACTTTTAGTTGCTACATTGGTTCTTGTGTACATACCTTTTAAAAAATGTATATTTTGTTTGTTGACAAAAGGGTCTATGATATATGTTGAAATCATCCTTGCAAACTTTGCACTAAATATGATTATAGTGGAGATCTTAATGGTTATGCTTAAGGTAATAATATAATGTACCATGTGCCTTCACTCAAATGTGGACTGATTAACCAATTAAATTTTCCTTTCAAAACCTTTTTTAGTAATTTGATTAAATTTCCAATGACAATAATGACCAAAAAATCATTATCTTCTACACCTTAGGTTTAAACATTTTCAAATCACCTTCATTAAATCCTATTCAATGAATGCTTTCCAACAACACCAAGAGTCTACCCAAATTCCCCTATATTTTGCTTTCCCCATGTTATTTGTGTTCAAATTACTCTAATTACATCCACAAATATCTATTCTTCTAGAATTTTCTTAGAAACCTACCATTTCCCATTGGAAGAATACTTTAAATTTATTATTCAAAATGTTCATTATTGATGCCTTCAATCTTGCAAAGCATTGGCAGATTATTTTCCATGTACTTTGAGGACATATGACCAAATGAAACTTGTCTTCAACAAATGTGCGTCTAAAAGATTTATGAAAAATAAAATAAAATTTGTAAGTCTTTTTTCATTTGTTTTCCATGATAGTGGATAGGTAGCCTACCATGAGATAAAAGGTCAAAAATAAATTCAGCTAATGGTTTACGTAGGGTACCAAATATTGGGAGGAGCAATACACCTTTTTGTTAATTTCTTTTTTAAAACATTTAAAAATTCCATTGTGGATGGCATGTCATGTAATGAAAATATGTTATGACACGAAGCCATGATAGATGTCCTCTTCCAAGGCTAGAATGAACTAACATCCATTAGTGCACTAGTTTAGGATGAAGCCATTCAAGCCATTTTGGGATGAACCGAAACACATCCAAGTAGGGTATTTTTATTTTCCTCTTCCTTTGCCCAAGGTTTTTTTAACCTTCTTCTTGACCCCAATGTTTTCCCTCCTACTTACCTCCCCCTTTTTACTTAGGAATTCACCTTACTTAAACCTACATTCCCTAAACTTAAATTCATTTTCTTTACCCCATCATTAGAGCTCCACTATAGATATCAATGGAACACTCAACTTGTGGAGTGCTCAAGATGTGGAATGTTAAGCTATGGTGTTTGAGAGCAACATTAAAAAATAAGAACACCCATGTCTTGTTTTTTTTTTATCTTGTTATTTTCATGATTTTTTTGTCTTGATTTACAAGAGCCCCCCCCTTTTTTTTTATCGTGTGTGTTTTTTTTCTCCCCATCTTCACCTCCTCACTTTTTGATTGTGTCCAATCCAAGTGACGAGATTTTTCCCAAAATTATAAATTGGGTATTTTGATCGAAAAGTGGTAGGTTAAATTATTTCAGAATATACATAAATTAAAATTTATTTAATGTGCAAAAGAAAATTTGTGCAAAATTTGTAAGTTTAATTATACTTGCATCTTTCATCATTTGATGAAAATGTGGGATTAAAAAAAGAAAAGCTTTAATCTTTGTAATACCTGAAAAAAATTTAATCTTGTTTGTAATATCTCCATTTTGTTGTGTGATCTTGTTTATAAGGTTTTTTTTTATTAAAAAGTAAAAACTTGTTTTTTGGAGGTTTGTGGTTTAGGTGTAGAAACTGAAATCAACCCCACTCAACCACCAACATCCCCTTGTCCACCTAATATTGCTTGGAAGGACAAGGAATGGAGTAAGGATGAGTCAAAATGACAATATAAAATCGCTAATTGCATTGTTGCATATATATGTTGCCAAGTGGTTGTAATTTAAACATTTGAAAGAGGTGCATGGCTTAGTGATAAAAAAGGCCAAATTCAATAGGCCCTCAACTTCTAAAAGAAGTCCTTGGTATCAAAACCATGTTAAAAAAAATGTTTGCATCCTACAAGATGCCATGGCCATGTAAAGGCACAATGATCAAAAGGTTACTATTCATGTTCGTGTTAAAACCCAACATGAATGGGATGAACTAGTCATTGTTGCACAATGTTGTTTCGGTTAAGTTGGTTTTAAAATGATTATTACAAGTGTTAGGTTTTGATGAGTAGGGTGTGGGAAGGCCGCCTCAAGATGCAATGTCACGGATGGAAGAGGATTTGGATTTATAAGAGATGATTTAATCGACTTGTTCTACATATGCACAATAATTAAAAATGGCATGGGATGATAAAACTTGGGATCGGGAATCCACTAAGGCAAACCAAACATAGGAGTTGAAAGCCATATTAGATTTTCATGAATCCAAAATGATTCATGGGAGGTCAAAAAAAAAATATAATCTATAATTTTTTTGGCCCTAAACCTTAAACCCTATAACTATTGATCTAATCTTATAAATTATTTATGATAATTTTATTTTCATAACTAATTTAAAAAAAAGGTAAAGTAGATTGATTACTTAATATAAATATTAATCTCTCCCAATAAAAAATAATTAAATATTTTACGAAACTATTTAATGAAAATATTTAATTGAACCTTTAAAAATTAAATAGTCAATAATTGGAATTTTGATAATAATTTATTTTTAATTTCATAAAATCAATCAGATAATTATATATCTACTTCAATTATTTCAAAAAAAGTTGTAATTACATGAATTCAGTCTAATATTTTAAAGAAAATTTAAATTATTCATTATTTTTTATTTTTTAAATTCTTCAACTTTATATGTTACATATCTGCTCAATTAATTTGTAAAATAAGTCACTATCTAGTAATTTTATCAATTTATTTATTTATTCTGATAATTTGATAGCTAATTAGTTATTGATTATCAAATTATCAAATAGATTATTTATGTAATTATGTAGATGATATTATATGTAAGATGTTATTCGTTAATTAATTATAAAATAGTCAACAATTTGGGATTACTATTTTTTATTGAATTTATCTTCAAATAATATATGGATTCTCAATTTATAGAATACCAAATATTATCTATTACTGTAAAAATTTATGTTTTGACAAAAATTAGAAAGTAGAATTTTACCACTGTAATTGGGGGGCACCATACTTTCAGTAAAATTGTGGCTTACCTCTTGATTTTGTCTTTCCATGCTAAAGTTATCTTTCCGATGAGTTTCAAAAAATCGATATATTGCACAGGGAGTATATTCCAG
>Ga0209208_10005640_pt1 | contig 17387 bp, 10 predicted proteins | sample S1TSphfallax_3_FD_187694 | JGI IMG/M metagenome (GOLD analysis project Ga0209208, IMG submission 187694) | Host-associated microbial communities from peat moss isolated from Minnesota, USA - S1T2_Fd - Sphagnum fallax MG (SPAdes) (version 2) | ecosystem: Host-associated > Plants > Peat moss >... | reverse complement strand
ATAATGAAAAGGGTATATGCACACAATGTGATATACCAAAAAGCATTACAATAATATATTTGAAATTATTGTTGTCTTTGTGAAGATGTTGATAGGCATCCATGGCATTGAGTATTATATGAAAATTTGGACAATTGTCTTTTAATGATGGAAAATTAAATACAAAATTTAAGTATTTCTTTTTTGAAGGTGATATTTAATAGGTATTCATTAGATAAAATACCATTTCACTAACTAATACAAATTCATTTAAACATTAGTTTGGAGCTTTCAAATCAAAAATTTTAACATTTTGAAAATGCATTTGATGTTGAATTCAACTTCATAAAAAGATGAACTAATTAGTAGTATGTGGACCAATAGTTATGTTTTGAGTACACATCTTTTACAATGTATTTTTTCTTTATTTTCAAATGTATTCCAATCTACTTGTCAAATGAATTGATAATTTACTATTTTAATTTTTTTGACAAATAACTATGACATTTATCACTCACAAATTAGTTCAAAACTAACAACTTATCAAATACTTATGCTTTGCCAAATGATGTTGATAGTTATAATCTTTTTAATGCCCAAAATAATGTCGTGATAATAAAACATATCATAAATTGTGACATGCAAAATAACAAATCCAAAATCTAAATGTGTGTTTATGACCAAGTACATCATATTACATATGGAATTGGATTTAAATGTATCTACATTGTCCCCCATTATAACATATCCACTAAGTTCCATATCATTTTATCACAAATCACCAAAATGGTTTACTATTGTTGAAATTAAATTTATGTCATACACTTCACATAGGTTGTTGCAAACTAATATTCTAAGTGCTTCATTGTTGAATTTGATAAAAATAAACATGGTGCGTTTGGGGTTTTAGAATGATCTCTAGCATTTGATGTAATTTGGAATTGTGGAATTTTGAGAACAATATTCATGACCATTTTGTTTTTGCAACAATATTGATGGAATATTACACCTAGGATGGTTCTTCTTGGTTGTGCAAGCAATTTGGACAATGCAAAGTACTTGATCAAAAGGATTTAGGAAGTGCTATTGAGGATCCTTGATAACATTGATTTTCTCAAATGTGACATACTAGACACCTAAATGTGAAGGGAATTGCAATCCTTTGAAGACAATCTTCCATTTCCCCTTCCATCTTCAAAATCATTTGATTCTTGTGTCACGTCTCATCAAATTTGGTTATTCTCATACATTTGAATTTTGTGTCACATCACATCAATTTTGGTTATGCATGAGATGTGACAAGAAAATACAGTACCAAAAATTTCATCAGTTCTTTACATGAAGATGAAGCATCCATGAAGCAAGAAAGGTTTGCTTGGACCCAACATGGGCAGGACCATACAGATCCATAATGTCTCCAATTGGGGAGATATTTTCTTTCTGAGCAACCTGGATTACATGTTTGATGAACTGGAGCAAGTGCTCTACAAGCAATACAGGAAGGTTTAGGATGATGAACATGTTTAGATGTAGTTAAGAACTATCAAACAAGAACAAATGCCAATAATGAGAGAAGGATGCAAAGAGACTGATGGGGGAAGCTTGTATGTCTTGCTCCAAATGTGAGCTTAACCATCATCTTGTGGATCATGCCCTCGTTGAAAAATGGGCATCTTGTCTGTTTTCAAGGTTATTTTCTTCATCTTTTTTGTGTTGACGGATATGTCCAGTGCTAGTGAGACTAACATTGATACAGAACTGCTTGGTGTGGAGTGCTGTTTAAATGAATGGCAATGTGTGGAGTTGAGGCATTATGATGATGTTGTTGCTTCAGAAAGTCATGAGGTCAGAATTGAAAAGTTCTAGAAGAAGACAGGGAAAGTGAGACTTTCTTTTGTGATGATTTTTCAGTTAAAGTTAGGTTTTTTTGGAGTGAGAACCCACACCACACTGCACCACACTCCTGTTCTCTAGTGTGGCTGTGCTTGACTTAATACACACAAACTGGAGATCAGTGTTCCTGTCAGTTAAGGTTAAATTGGTCTGACTGTTACTCCCCTTACATCCTTTTGGCTCCTGCACTTGGCTTATATACAAAGTAAGACTAATACATATCAATGAGGTTGCATTTGAATCTCCACGACACTTTGAAGGTATAACATGAGTGCAGTCATAACCTTGTCAGGGTCAGTCAAAAAGTGTCAGACCATCATCTCCATCATGAATAGCACTGTCAAGCTGCCATGACTACCCACTGACTTCATCAGCTCCTAATGCAGATGAGATAAATACGTAAGAATCTGCCCAAAATTTGGGCAACCAATAAATCTGTATCCTGAGTTTCTATCAAATGTCTGAAAGCAACAAGACAAGACCACTAACAAAGAGATCACAGTCCCACTTGCCTTAGTTCCACCAGTGGGTGCTAACATAACAGCTCTTGACTGACTGTTCAATTCACAAATCACACACTTCCACCTGTGAAAAGCAAGATCTACAAGTCCCTAAAAATCACATGGAAAAAACAAGAATTATTGGAAATGGACTCACAAAATACTATGCATTGTAGTCAAAATGAATGTAACAATATGATACACAACAGGTTGCAGCACATAAGGATAGCTTAGACAGAAGATCTGATTCAAAAATCAACAATTCAATTTCTGGATCATCAACAAACAGAGGAGAGAAAGGTCAAAAGGTGTATTACAATAGGTGTCTACTGAGGAGGAGAGAAGTTCTGGGGATATGTGAATTCAACACATAAAACCCTAAACCTTCTTCATTGCAACATCCACAACCACATCAAGATCAAATGCCTGGATCAAATGCAGGCATTACTAATGCAAAACATTGTCAAGGATCACTATGGAGTGTGCCTGCAGAACACAGCAGCCTTGGAGGAGAAGAGGAGTTGTTTTGCATTTGCATTGCTATAGTTGCATTGCACCTGCATTGCTATAGTTTGGTTTTCTTATGCAGCGACAAAAATAGGTGAGCACCTCCAAATCATGTTATGTGCTCAACTTGTAGAAGGCTTCAGCTACTTCTGAAGACAAGAAGAAGAATTCAAGAGCATCTGCCAAGTGAATCCTGATCCAAAACACAAATCCATGTTGAGGAGCATTGCTGCTTGTCAAAGAAGAAGGTGTGTGATACCACATTGTAAGCATTACGGAAGAAGAGTGTAATCCGAATCAAACAAACAAACACTCACTTCTGGGTGCAAGATTTCATTGCTTGAAGTTGGAAATCAGTCTCAACTTCTCGCAAAATTGTCGTTGCAATTGAAGCTTTTCGCCAGCCACACTTGGGTCACTGTACATCGCTGGATCACTGGTAAGTCCTCTAAGAGCTAGGGCATGGAAAGTGTCTTCTTTGTCACAGAGCTCTCGAATGACCACAGGAGTTTTCTTCTTCTTCTCACTGGGATCATCACCATCAACACTTCGAAACCGCGAAAACATGCGAGTATCCCTCAATCTCATCAGCACGCCATCCACTCGCAGCCAGAAGCGGAGGAGAAGGTACCAGCAGCTTGGCATGATTCTCACTTTGACAGACAAGAGAGCGACTCCGTTATCCGCCAATTCATCTTCATACAATACAACTTCATCATAGAACAGAATTGGATCTCGAGCTTGGAGTGCGACCATGTCGATTTTCTCCTCCGAGCTTTGCACCCATTCTACAACTCCATTTGGAGTGAGCTGCCTTTCTTCTTCTTCTTCTTCCACTTGAAGACATTCATCACTACCGCGATAAGGAGTTGTGAAAGTGTAATCGTAGTCCAAAATCACTTCCTGGTTGGGCTTGCTTCGGAATTTCCACTTCGCAGCAGCGGGTACTTCGACAGGCGGGAGGCTTTCTTGTCTCCAACCATGAAGAGCATCCAAAGCATTGAAATGGATGCGAATACCAGAAGCTTCATGCACAAGCTCCAGAGAGCTATCTCCAAACACCATCTCAGGCAAATGAGGAGTCCCCAGAATCTTTTCCAATCTTTCTCTGGCATCCATCTTGAGGATGGCGCCCTTGCGAGCTTGAATAACCCACCCAGCAATACGCAAACCTCGACTGTTGGCTCGATTGATGATCTCAGCTCCCGCTTCCTTCAACGCCGCCTGATGCATCTTGTGCGCATCATCACCATCATCGCCTCCACGAGGTGCATGCTCTATTGCTTCTGCTGCTACTGAACCACAATTCTGCTCTTCACACGCCATCTTCGTCGTCTCCAATCACACCCACTGCTGCATCCGTGAAGCAAAAAAGGAAAATAACAACACCTTGCAAAAACCACTTGGCCGCTCGTCAAAGCAATAAAATACAAAGAACCATTTCACAACTACACCCTAAAACCACGATCTTCACGCCCATCGACGAGGACGAGGACGGGGACGACAATCGAACTGATGGGGCGAAGCGATTGATGATAACCCTCCCGATATCGTCTTTGATACCCTCGATTTGTCGAGTCTTCCAGTCCAATAATGGTCGTTGTATTGTCTAAAGATCGTGACTGGAATCGCACGGAACCGAAGAAAAACAGAAGAGTAATATCACGGTGGAATCCGGAGAATCAAACTTGCGTGAAGAAGTCTTAGGATTTTGTTGAAGAAGTTTGTCGCTGGCTGGTGGGTTTCGGTAATAAGAATATAATGTAGAGCTTGCAAGATTTTACGCTTTGACGACGGACTCCATCTCTTCTTCTGCAGGTGTTGCAAACCCTTTTTGTTTTCGGGAGGCTTTTGCATTGGTTGTGGTGGTGCTGATGCTGCTGCTGCCGCCCGAGCAGACAGGGAGGAATGCACGGTGAGAGGACTTACTTCGATCTTTTTCTTTCCTTTGCAATTGATATCATAGCACAGGAATCGTAATCGAGTCACAACATCAGCAGACAATGGAGTCCTACTTCTTCATCTTCATCTTCATCGTCGTCATCATCATCTTCTTCTTCTTGATGATTGTAGACAACCTTTGTAAGGTTTTAGACCCCATTGAAGCTCCTGAGCTTGTCAATCACATTGGATCTTTCAGGAAAAGCTCATGTGTAAGAGACTTTCATATCTTTTTCTTCCTCTTGTTTCGTTTTGCTACTTTGTAAGAGAATTGCATATCTTCTTTCTTGTTTCTGTGTTGGTACTTGTAAGAGAATTGCAGATCTTCTTTCTTCCTTTTTCTTTGTGTTTGTATTTTGTAAGAGAATTTCATATCTTCTTCTTCCTCTTTCTTGTGTTGGTACTTTGCCATGTGTGCAGGTGCTTGCTTCATGGCCTCCTCCTCCTCCTCTTCCCAGATTCCACGAGTGATTACCAACAGAAGGTCTTTGGTCAATGCTATTCTCTCTGTGGAGTCATCTGCAGAAATTGGAGAGGCAGCTGAAGGTCATGAATTTCAAGCTCCAGATAGAAAGCAAGGGTCAGGGTTTGTGGAACCTCTGAAAAAGCCTGTCAAGATGGTAAATTGGGAGACTGCATTTGCCCTTTCAGACAGTGTGCGACAGAAAACTCGAAGAAAACGATCTGGTGCAGATTTAAACAAAGAGGAAGGTGCCAAGAACAGCAATTTCATCATACCTGCAAATATCACTGTAAAACCCTAAACCCCAAACACATTTTTGTATCAATTAATTTTGCAGGGTCCCCCTCAGAAGGGGGTTCAGCTGTTGGATAATCTTTGCATCTGCAATTGAGGCTGCAAGCTCTTTCATGTTCTCAAAATGATGCCATGATTTTTTCTGCCCCTTTCTCTTTGTGTACTCTTTGTATGTTGTTCTTGTGTGGGCTGTATACTTGGTCAATCTAACTCTCTCTCTCTCTCTGTGGTACATGTGCCTCTTTGCAGATATCATTTGACAAAAGTCATGAAGAAGATGCCCATCGACGTGAGATACGGGAAAAGTTTAAGAGACTCAACACCAAATTCTACCAGTGTGATGCATTAAAGTTGGCACCAAGACTGCTTGGCAAGTATTTGAGCAAAGATGACATAATTCTACAAATCACAGAGGTTTGCCATCTTCGTCATATTACTTGATACTCCCTGCAAAATAAGTCACCCACCAATTTCAGATATCTCAATTGTCTGAGTCTCTTGTAGGGACAAGTCTGTTTTGGATATGAGGTGATAATCCTGTTTGGTGTATGAGGTGACTATCCTGATTTCACACTTAGGTCTAAGACAGTTGTGGCTATTCCTTTGCAGAGATTCTAGTTTTGATGGGGTTGATCGCAATTTATTGAAAATCCATGCACTGGGGAACTAATGCCATGGAATGCTTTTGAGGATTTTCCAGGTGGAAGCATACAGGCCTGGTGATACAGCTTGTCATGGACGTGCTGGTTGCACTTCCCGCACTGCACCAATGGTACACTCCACAATACTATCCTAAAGCATTTAAGCAACATATTTTACTCTTTTATGTACCAGTATGAACCAGTGTCTGCAGTCCAGCTGAATGCTACACAGTAGAGTTTGTGGTCACCTTTTGTCTGAGCTTCCTTCCCCAATTAGGTCTTCTTATTCCAGCTGTTAAATGGTATTGCATCTCAAAAAGGAATCAGTGTACCCAGTTGAACAAAGAAACACAACTGGGTGCACTACAAACAACTGCACATTTGAGCTCTGTTATCTAGATCAGTAACTTAGTGCAAATGGCGGATGGTGAAATGAGGCAGTTTAAGGATGGTGGACTGGCATATGTATATTTATGCTATGGCATGCACAATATGCTGAATGTGGTGGCTGACAAAGCCGGGAGTGGTGCAGCAGTGCTAATACGTTCCTGCTCTCCTGTTGTTGGTAAGTTGGAACCTCTTCATCTTGGCTTGAATCCTGCATGTGCCTTAAATTGCCCTAAGAACACTGTTCTGAACTAGAATCTCATGTGCTGGGTGCAGGTTTGGGGATGATACAGCAGCGGCGAAAGCTAACGAGTGTCAAACCGGTGCTTCTCACAGGACCAGGCAAGGTAATACAGGCATAAAGTTTTGGCTGTCAGGATGTGCAACCATAACAGCATATTAGCTTGCAGATTGAACTGGCAGAGCAAGAAGCTGGAGATGTTTCCATAAGAATATTACTTTGCACTGTAATTAAATGTGAAATCTGTCTCATCTACAGTAAGAACTTGTTTTTGGTGGCAGGTTGGTCAAGCCCTGGGGTTGACATCTTCGGAGCATTCAGGCACACCACTTTATGAACCTGGTACATAACTAAATTCTGACCCTTTCTTTGTTAACACTTTCTTTAAGGAGCACAGGGTGAGTCCACTCTCTTCCTTTACCTGTGTTCATGTGTATGTGGCATTTCTGTACTGAAGACACTTATTCCAGGTCAAATGGCTTATATTTCTCCTAGAGATCCTGTTAAACAAGGGGACTGTGCTGTAAATGATTTGTTGAAACTGGTGGAATTGCAGGTGGTCTGGAACTTTTGGATGGACCGAAACCAAAGGCAATCTTGGCAGGGCCAAGAGTAGGCATAGATTATGCAGCTCCAGAAGATGTAGCTGCACCATGGCGGTTTGCAATTGCTGGAACTCCATGGGTTACTAACCGTGATACTCTTGAACCCGTGGATTTAGCAGACTTGTAGTGAAAGCATTTACAACATTTCTGAGAAGCAAGTAGTGTTCTTAAAGATGATGGTTTGAAGATGCAACCTGAGTCAATATGGGAGAGCAATGCAAGGAATTCAAGTGACTCACAATATGAAAATGGCTCCTTTTCGGCACTATGAACTAGAATTGTTCTTGTTGTGCACACTACATTATCATCGAATGCTTGAATCTAGACTTAATTTTTTCTTCTGTACATAATTTTCAGTCATACCATTCAATCTCAAGCTTTAGGCCTCTTTGGTGGTGAGATCAAGGATTCTAGTAATGTTATTATGCATGGGGAGATGCCTATTAATGGACATGGGTAAAATGATGGTCTCAACTCCCATCTAGATAGTTATCTTGTGGATTGTAGCATGGAAGCATGAAAATGCATTTTAATCTGAGTTTTGGGCATTCTATTCTACTGTGACATACATATATGAACAAATATGATGTTTGTTGTTCACATCCAAATGCTGATATTGTAAATGTGGATCAAAATATTGCCACCTATATTTAAAGCCCAATTGTGGTATGCATTGTTAGATAGGTTTGTTCACTTGCATGGGAAGGTTGAACTAAATATGACCTGTATGTGAACAAGTGGCTCTGCCATGAGAAGCTGTGTCATAACATATGTTTCTCCATATTTCTCCATACTTTTTTGATATCTTCAGTTTTTGCCTCCATACAGTTTCATGAAAGTGTATGACCCATTCACTCTTCACCATACCTTTTTTTCTACCATTCATATGAAGTTGCACACACAATCACACATACACAAAATTACACTCATACATGCACATCTTAGACTGTTATTATTACTGACTTACACACACATTCACATGATTACACATAGTTAGTTAGACACAACTATTGAGAAACTGCTTATATTGAAAGATTGATTTGCATATAAGAATTGCTTACATAGAAAACCTATTTTGCATTTAAAATTGCTTTGGATACAATGGAAGTTCATGTAAGAACTTTTCCTTTACCTCGAAATAAAAACACACACATAATTATACACATACACCTAGACAATGACACACATTGTTATACACATATACATACTTACATTGAAGATTAATCACATATGATGATGGTATGCGAACTATTTTTCATAACAAAATACATTCTAAAATGAGATTCATATCTACAACGAAAGTTGATGTACAATTTAATTTTTTTAAACCTTGAAAAAAAATATGAAATGAAAACTTTATGATAAGGGAATTGTTGAAACCAAAATTGTGATATAAGGAGTTTGCACATATACAAATTACATCAATTAAGATAACAATAAAAAGGTTACCCTAAAAACTGTCAACAATAACACTAAGTGCTCAAATGGTTTTTTGTTTGGAAATTGATTTTACATCATCAAAATCAAGTTTTCATTACACATTATACTACACATCACCAGTGAAAATAATTATAAAACAGGTTATATCCAAACCTTCACCATAAAAATTGGATTCTATTTTGGGGATAATGTTAAATATTTCTTGAAAACCAGCAAAAGCATACCTGCAAATAAGCCTAACCTAGATCCTCCATTAGCAATTCGATGGATATGTATTGAGCATTCTCATTTCAAATGCAACATCTCAAACTTTATACTCCAAGTCATTCGCTTGGACTATCATTTCTTTTCCTTCACTGCAAAAATACCCAATGTTATAAAAAACAAAGAAAGTGAAATGAGTATCATGAAAAAATTGACAACAAAGAAGTGAAGCAACTAGGCAAATGAGGACTGTTTTTTCGATTCACAATTGAAGTTTGCATGTTGTTCCAAACTTATGGCTTCAACATTATTCTTGCATGTGTGCAATTTCATGTCATTTAGATAAAACCCAAAAAGCGCCTAGTGTTTGAAAGTATAATATGATTGAAGGAGCCATTGCCATCAACAACCCGATGAGAAATTATTGTTTCTAGCCTACCAAATCCTCAACACTAAATATTTGTTCATAATCTAAAATTGCATACGATGCATATTTCACCTTAGTGTTACATGTGTAAAGAAAGGGCTCTCACTCAATCTTTTACAATATGTAAGAGATTACTCTATTTGAGAAAAGGCTACAAATTATTATATGGTTTTGTAATAGGAAAAAGGTTCCCATTCAATCCTTTCACACCATGTCAACATAATTGCCATGCTAGGTTGTTGGAATGTTACATGTAAGGTAAGGACCAAAAACAAGGTCATTCTAAGGCTATGAAAGCTTAATGCAAGGTGAGAGCCTAGCACGAGACCCAATTCTTGGACTTGCCAATTGAAGGTCCTTACTTCACATAAAGATCTAGTGGAATTTGACATTCAAAATTGAATGCCTTCCATGTATAGTGGAATAATTCTACCTATTATTTATGAAACCATAAGAGACCAAGAATGGCCTTACAAAAGTAAAAAGAATTGGGTAACGTTAATGATTACCTTTATAATACCAAAGCAAAAAGGGCCAAATACAATTTACAAAGAGATATTCCCAATTTGAAATATTGCATTTTCAAAGGGTTCAAGTCTTGCAATTGAATTTTATTTTAGCATTATATTGTCAATTTTCAAACATTCCCATGTTGTAAAATAGACCCTCAGAAAATTCAACCTTCAACTTTAGAAATGAAAAGTTAAGGAAGGTGTTGTAGATGGATGTGGTAATTATAAGGAATAAAATGATAATTAGAAGGAATAAATTTGTGGAGCCATTTGACTCACATTTTTTTTAATGATATGAGCAATTTAACAATTTCAATGGCTTTTTGAAAATGTATGATTATTTTCATACTTTTTTCCATGATTTGTCTAGCTCATGATATGTCGTAACTCATAATGGTATTTCATAAAAAATATGAACTTATTTACAATATGGGGGCATTATTGCATAATAATGAAATTTCCCCCAAAAATTGTCAATAAATGTAACACAATGGGTTGTCATTGATCACATTACTTCACAAATAATTTTTTAATTAATCAGGCATGTTATATCCCCTCATAGATGGATCTTCTTAAACTAAGGATGGAAATTTTGATGTGTTGTGTCACCTTGAAATATGATTAAAGGTGCAATCATGCTTATAGGAGCCAATGCCACCCACTTAGGTGATTATTTTTTGAAGAATATACTTGAAATATTCTTTAAAAAGTCTTCAAAAAAATTATAATTTTTAAGAAAAAATTGGTACTATTTTGTTAAGGTTTGTGTTAAAATTTTGTCAAAATATGTCATTTTCAAAGTCTTCTAGGTCCATTTACAAGTCCTTTTATTGTTTAAAATTAATGGTTACATGGATATTACACTAGTTTTAAAGGTCCAAATGTTAATGAAATAATTTCATATTTAAATAATTTGTAGAATAAGATATTAAATTTGATAATGTGTAAAAAATTAAATTGATATTCAAATTGAATTTTAAAAAAATTGATGTAAAAAATAAAAATAAAATAGTGGTTACAATTGCTTTTGGCTCCTATTACCATGACTACACCTTTAGAAACATTTATTCCCTCTTGAATGATATTTTTATTTCTTGAATTTGAAACTATTGATTTTCAAACAATGGGTGTGTCTTACTTAAAATGAACTAAAAATGTTCATGTCATGGTTGTCAAAATTGATGTGATGCACTCATTTTGTGTCAAGTGTCATGTTGACATTTGTTGCGTTTGTGAGGATGGACGTAGGAAAATCCTTGTTCACATATGGGCCACAAGCTTGGTGACCAAAAATTTTGGTCAATTTTTTGGTCACCACATGTTTGGCAACCAAAAGTTTTTGGTTGCCATCTTTTCAATGTGTGGCCTTGTCGTTTACATTAAACAATATCTTACATCAAAAGAAGAATTATGGAAATTCAAATATTTCATGATGCAAAAATATAATCTTCAAAAAAATTCCTTTAAACAAACTCCTTCCCAATATCACAATTCTATGACTAATCCCAAGTTTTAACACAAGCCAAAATATCATCTTTCAAAAATCCTTGTATAAAAATAGATCTACTACATGGGGGCCAAAATTTGTTAAGCTACTTACTATATTCTATAATGAATCTAAACACAATATCCTTGCCTGGGTAGGCAATGCCAAAAAAAAATGAAAACCAAAACAAAAGTCTACAAAGTGAATGCCTTGTAAAGCTTGCATTAAGAAATTTCTTTGATTTTATCAAATATATGAGAGCATTTATCAAAGAAAATTATCAATGATAAGTCCAATCATCCATAATTCAAAAAATTTAAAAATAGATGGGTAGTACTTTGTAATTTTAAATGATCATTGTATCTTAAGTTTACAAGAAACCCATCATCATTATAGTAGAGCATAGATCCAAACACAAATTTCAAATGTGTATAGAGGATGGATTCTATAATTCATATAAAAACGATATGTTTGTTGAATTATATGCTAGTAACTATGCAACATCTTATGGTCTTGTGAATGGAGTTAATGGCATTTTTAAAGCATCAACAACATATTGTGAAAAACCCATTATATGGATAATATTTTAAAATTCTAAAATTGGAACAATAACAAGAGAAAAATATAGTCATTACTATGACAACAACATTGAATCAAAATGGACACCAATTGAACCTATCATAAAAAATATAAGAGTTGGTAAATCTCAATCATTTATCATAACAAGGATTCAATTTTCAATTCAACTTGTAGTAATAAGAATCATCCATCGTTTTCAAGGATTATCACCAAATGAATTGGTTTTTGATCCCATCAACATTAAAAAACATGTGTTAACATATATAACATTATCTTGCATTCAAACAAAAGAAAACTATTTTTGTTAGCTCCTCTCCAATATGAAATTTTTTATGTGGATTCAAGAGTACATATAGAAATGAATAGATTGAAAACAATTGCAACTCAGATACCATTAATTCATCAATTTAAAAACTTACATAATTCTCATGTAATTATACAAGCCTTAAATTCAACTTTGTTACACTCCCATTACAAAGGCATCAATCATTATCATAACCTTCAAATGTTTCATATTTTTTGTTTTATATGATCAAAATTACACCATGCATCGACATATGCGCACAAATATATAAATTCATCAAAATGTTCGTATATTTCAATCCATGATGGTCATGGGTTAATGATGATGTATGGCATACACATGCACTTAATTTTTTTCAATGCAATAACTAGTGATGGTTCAAAATATATAACAACTTTTAATATTAATACAGAATTTTTTAATTTTTATATGTGTGTATAGAGCTCATTCATGTTTAGTTTTTCATTTTAAAATAATTTTCAAACTTTAATCCAACATTTTCCCAAACATTGTCCAATCATGATTATGGGAGATTTTAATGTTGACATTTAAAAAAAAAAAACCAAGCACAAATTAAACAAGAACTATTAAATTTCATGCATAAATTCCAATTAAAATCATAATCTAATGAAAACACCACAAAAACTGGATTTCAATTAAACCATATATGGGCAAATCTCCTTGGAAATGAATGGAAATATGGTGTAACAAAAACATATTGGTCAAATTTTCACAAACCAATTTATATTGCATTCAAATTGCCATACACAATTGTGATTATATGCATGTAAATGTTGCATTTTCCATCTAATTAATTACTCCCAAAATGTCTACACCTTGTGGCTTGAATTTGTATTTTTACATTGTTTTTTATGAACAATGTGTAAAAGAAAAATCATAAATATCAATAACAAGACAAATAAAAGTTTGGACAATTTTTTAATCCACACATACACCCATCAAACACCATAACAAAACACCTTTCATGAAAAACCTAAACCCAAAATGTGAGGAAAAAGAAAAAAGAAGAGGCCAAATTTTTATACTTCAAAAATGAAAATGAGATTAAGAATAAAAATATTTTGAGCTAAATTATATCCATTCAATATTGATGTTTGTTTCAAACATCGAAATACCTCATGCACATTGCTAAAAATTGTCTATATTATTCAAGTTTGAAAAACTTGAACTTTTTTAAGAAATATGATTATTTATAATTTTATATTCATTTGTATGGTGAAAGGAGACGCAATGGAACTATAGTTTCAATCTCTACGTATCCACAATGAATTCCAAGAGGCTTACAAAAATTTATTTCTTAGTACAAATGTGAAAAAAATGAATTCATGGTCTTTCATAAAACCAACAAACTTTCATCCAATATAACATGAGTTTTTAGTAGAACATAAAATGTCATACCTTATTTTCAGGACATAGCCTCTAGTGGCATAGCTGCTTGTTTCTTGATTCTTGCAATTTAAAGTCTTTTTCTCTTCAAATTTGATTTCGGTGTTTGTCAAAGTTGAAGTTGATGTATTCAATTTGTTATTTTTGCTTGTCATAGGTCTTGGAGTGATGTTGTTGGAGTAGCATGTGCTTTAGGAGTTGGATCTAATGTAATGTATAAATTCGCTAGGTTTTTCTTTTTTGGGTTTCTTCTTTGTTATGTCACGCTGCATTTGAGTTTTCTTGGTTTCTCAATCTTGGCAAATATAGGACATAATTGGGGATTGAATTAAGGTAGGTACAGGGATGAAAAGAGGATGAATTGGGAGTTTTTGAGGAGGTGATTTCGAGGGCAGATTTGGGGGGTTGTTTATGGGCAAAAAGGGGTTGAATTGGGGTTTTTTGAGGGCAGATTTGGGGCTGTTTATGGTGGGTTTTGCAAATAGAATTGGGGGGATGTTAGGGGAGAATTATGTCACACTTGGGAAAGTTTGAGAGCTAATTTCAAAGGTGGCAAGATGACACATTTCAAAGTTAGCATACCCATGCACGAGACAAAAAAAACATGAAACCAATTGGCATTAAAAGGAATGGTATTGATTCATTAGGAACTAGCAATGTAGTTTAGAGTTTTAAAATATATAAGTTTGGTTTAATTTGGCCTTGACAAAGCTTTGCAACAAACTAATTCTTTTTTGCCATAAAAATTTGTGTCCATTGATTGTCTCTGCAATGTTTCAAATTTTGGAACTTAACCGGGAGGTTACTCAGAATGTAACCTACAATAGAATTGGGAACTGGTCTATGTTGCAATTTTTAAAAACTGAATCTGAAACCCCTTCAAATTATAAAACTGAAACTGGGTCCCAAATTTGGGAAAAAACAAAAAACAAAAAAAAACACAAGAATCTAATCAGAATCAAATCCCTCAAAACTTTAGGAACTGGAACTAAAGGTTTGTCATAGGCCTAGGAACCACCCAACACTGGTCATAGGTCCCAGGGTTGGGACCTTGCCACATATGTAAAGACCCCCTAAATTTTGCTTATTGTAGTTTTAGGACCATTACTGACCTGAATTTCGCACTGGACCTTCCCAAATCCGGAAGGTACAGTCAAACAGCTGACTGACTGTACCTTCTTATTTTCATCTTTTAGTATCCTTTTTCTTTTTACTTCCTCTTTAAAGAAAAAAAAGTCCTCATTGTGTCTTCTCATTATTCAAACCTTACCTCATCTAAAGATCCACTTTCGATGCCTGAAGTTTAGGTTAAGAACATTACTTTTTATTTTGGTGATGAAACTAAAATAAAAAAGTGTGTGGAATGTTACTATCGTCATAATTTTATTTTATAAATTTACATATTTTGATTACTAGCCAGATTTGGCTATGTATTAAAAGACCAATTTTTATGCAAGTTTTTCTACATATTCCTATAAGAAATCGTCATTTTGAGCTACTGAAATGTGATTTGTCTCATTGTGTCTTTATAATCATTAATTTATATTAATTTCATTTATAATCATAATTTCATTTTATAAATTTATAGAATTTGATTATGGCCAGATTTGGCTATATATTAAAGGACCAATCCAAAGATTTTCTACATATTCCTACAAGAAATCTCCATTTTTGGCTACTAAAATGTGAATTTTCACATTGTGCATTAGTCAGCATTCAAACCCCCTCCTCATTAGATCCATGAGGCCAAAAAAGAATGTAAAAGGAGCGGAAAGATGAAAAAATGTTGAAAGAAAAATCTACCAAGATCTTGACGTAGGTGAAGGTTTTGCTGGTAGTACCTTTTGAATTTTTGGGCCCCTCTTTTTGGCCTACCAGCCTCAGGTGGGCCCTTAAACCCGGAAGGTACTACCAGATAAGCCTTCCCCTATACATAAGGGCCTTGTATAGCCTATTGGGAACATTACAACACATATAACATCATGTCCTTGAGATACACAGAGCAAAATCTGGTAGGTTTCCAAGGTACCTAAACCTACTTTCATTAATTTGTACTAAAGCTCCATGATGAAGATGGTGACTAAACCTCTACTTTCAACTTAGTACAAAACCTTTGATGACAAAGATGGTAGCTAAACCTACTTTCAAGTTGTACCAAAAGCTCTCAAAGACCCAAATATGGTGGGTAACCGATTTTTTCTAGCAAACAAGGACCTGCTACTTTGTCAGAAGGTTTCCTTCCCTACAATTACTCAAATGATTCTTTGAAATGCATACTTAGCACTTTGAATTCTAGCTTTCACAAATGTCCACCAAATGCTATGTAGATCCCAGTATGATAACAGATGCAAGGGGAAGAAGAAGAAGAAGAAGAGCTTTTTTGTTTTTAGTTAGTTGGTTTCAGTACTACTCACAACAACAAAGTCTCATTTTTTAAAGCATTATCATGCACAACTAGAAGTCTCAATTTCACTTTGTGGAATGTTTTAGGTTGCAAAAGAAATTTTAAATTTTAAATTTTTTTACTCTTAGTTCTTTATAAAAGAACTTTTAGTTATTAAACAAAAATTAGTTTTTTTGTATTATTCTTTTCTACTTTTGATCATTTGTAGAGTATTTAAGGTCATATGATACAAAAAAAAATTGGTCTTTTTGTTGTTTTTTTTTGTTGCTTATAGAATACTCTTTGGTCACACTTTTTTTGAAATTGATTTCAACCTTCTTTTTAGGATGAAACTTTCTCTCACTTTGCAGAGAATTACGTTTTGTCTTTTGTATATACAAGATACAAAGACACATGATTCAATTTTGCTGGAAAACACATATACGGAGGTAGATACATATATATTCACAAAAAGTATAGCTTCAAGAATTTGTGGTTTTACATCACTCTTCCTATACTTTTGTGACAATCATGCACAAATTGCACACAAAAAAAAGTAGGGATTATCAATAATCAATCATATTACTATCTGTTGCATGTTTAAGCCAAGTCAAGCTTTACACATAGTTACTATCATTTTTCAACGTTTCCAGATATGTGGGTTGCAATCAGGTTTCTTTTTTTTCCTTAGATGACAATTCTTGCTTCCATTAATTGTGTTTTTTTATCTTGTCTGTATACACACAAGGGTTATAATATTAATTTTACTAATATAATGAGGGTGTTGAATAGGCTTGTGTGTAACCATGTAGAAATTTTTTTTATGGCCAATGAAATTGTTGGATTTGATGGTTTGAAAAAATTTCGGTAACTATTTTCAGTGACCTCATAACTAAATGTGTAAGTAAATACCCCCAGATTATAATGACAGTATTAGCCCAAGCCAAAAATGGTGATGAACAGTTTTGGAAATAAAAATTTCATCCAGCCAATTAGAAGGCTCAGCATGTACTCAACATGAGATTTTAAAGCACGACCCATGTTTAAAATTAAATGTGAGCTGATTGTATAAGAAAATACGGTAAATTGATGTTAATGTCCAAAGATTTACACTTGCAATACCTTCAATTACATGTTAATTGTCATATTGTGTATTAATGCAAATGTACATGTTTCAAATATTTGATTTGTACC
>Ga0209208_10005639_pt1 | contig 17388 bp, 13 predicted proteins | sample S1TSphfallax_3_FD_187694 | JGI IMG/M metagenome (GOLD analysis project Ga0209208, IMG submission 187694) | Host-associated microbial communities from peat moss isolated from Minnesota, USA - S1T2_Fd - Sphagnum fallax MG (SPAdes) (version 2) | ecosystem: Host-associated > Plants > Peat moss >... | reverse complement strand
GGCATCTGTGTATTACCCTCTTGTTGGAGTTCTTGGGTGGAGTAGGGCAACTGCGAGTTCCTCCTAAGAGGAGTGGGCTTGTTGCGCTCGCTTTTGTATTCTTCGAGGTAATGGGTCTCTGTAGAAGAAATCCATCAGTTTCAGGAACTCTACATGCATTGCTCGAGCTCCATGTCCCGTAATCAATTGAAGATTTTCTCTCACGTTCGCGCAAGAATGGTGCGCTCTCATCGTCTGATTCGTGTTCATGTGCAGCAGCAGGAGTTTGGTGTTGCGCCAAGTCTTCACGAAAAATCCCATGTCGTTGCTCGCAACAATTCTGTCCCTCTAAATCGCAGAGACTGTTGCTACAGTACTACGAAGATTTGGGTTCCAGCATTTGGAGATCTGAGAATGCTACCCTTGTTCTTTGAGGCGACAGCGCGCTGACAAAGATGTCGTCCATCTCCCCTCTTCCTCCCCACCCCTTCGTCCTCCCGAGAAAGATCCTTGATCTCCAGAACGAGAGGGCAAACAAACTCACCGCACTAGAAGACACGAGTACTCAAAGAAAAACTTCAGAAAAAAAGACACGTTGACTCTGAGAAACATGCTCTGCAACAGGCTAAGCGTACATCACTCCCAAAGACTCCCCGCAAAAAAAACCGTTTCCCAAAGCTTGAGCAAGTGCGACAGACGGACAGACGGGATCTAGGTTTCAGGACCTTGACAGACGGATAGACTGACAGGGGTCGCCCGTTGCTTCACCGGCCCCACCCCCCAAAACCTCCGTCACAGACAGACGTAGTGAATTAATATATATGATGTGTTACATTAAACATGTGTTTAATACACTTTTCAATAATTTTAAATTTGGTTGATTTCTCCATTTTAATGTTCAATAAAAGACTCATTAAGGACAAAAAAAGTTGTTATAGGCACTTTTGAGTCCTTTTGCACCCTTTATCTTTCCTATTAAATTTAATATTTTGGAATTTAATAACTTATTATGCAACAATCTTGTGAGTGTAAATTAATTTAAATATTTTTTCACCACATTAATTTTGAAACAAAAATACTCATAGACCTAAACATTTGTTTCATTGTGATTGGTTCATTAGTGCATAAATGCACTTGTTAAATCGTGGAATTCAGCAACTTAATTATCGTTGAAAAAAAAGGTTGTCAAATAAAAACATGAAAGTAGAACCTATATTTTGTCTACCTACCATCATGCTACAACTACCATCTTGCAACAACCATCGACATGCACATATCATCATCAGCAAACTTGAAAAGACCCCCTGGCTACCTACAAACTTCCGATAGCTACTGCTTACTATTTGCACTAATTGCAAACCCTTTGTAACTATTGTTTATTGTTTACCACTACATTGTTTTCCCTATAGACCTCAAATCTCATGTTTACTTCTTGGTTGCTACCTTTTGATGGTAACTACCATCTTGTGGTAGAATGTATTTTCTACTCCAATAGCAAGTACAAAAATATTTTCATTGTAAAAAAAAAGAATAACCAAACTAAAAAATTAATAATCTACATCAATTAAGAAGGAATTACTTTCCTTACCTTCCTAGTGGTCAATACAAATAAAAATAAATAATGCACTTAACAACCTTCAACTATTTTCCATTATATAACACCAAGTACAATATTCTTCCATGTTTTTCTCTTATCCTCGCACCCACACACTTTTTTCCCAAGAGAACTTTCTTAGCCACATCCAATCTAAAATCATACAAAGGAATGATGCACAATCCCTTATCCACTTGGACTGATTAACCTAGACGACTTCACCCCCTAGTAAATAGAAGATGGTAAGTAGGATACTCACCACTAATAATTAAATAGTTATAAGGTTGCCCTTTTAAGTAAATTAGATTAAGTCGATATTATATCTTTGTTACCCAAATTTAGGAACATGTGACTTAATAGGTTGGAAATGTAAACAAGTTGTTAAACCTAACAAGTGTTTTAATATGTTATTTAACCTAATTGGTTATTGAACCTGTTGAATTATATGTTAATGTGTTATTTCTTAGAATTTGTTGATTTTAGAAAATGTCAAAAGTAATTACTTGAAGTCTTAGAAAATAGTTATACTAGGTCAAACATTAACCTATTTTGGAGTCACATATCCACAAGGCACCTTGCTTGTTGGATAAGTATTCGATCCATGCAAAAGATTACAATTCCCCCATCATAGGCCAATTTCAAGAGGAAACCAAGGTGCTAAAACTATAACTTGTTAATATTGTCAATAGGTAGGACATCTATTCAATCGATGTCCATTTGTTGATGATAGATTAAGACAATTATTACAAAAGGAGCTAATGAATGGTCATCAACATGTCCTTCCAACCACTACAAAAGTAGTACCCAATGTATTATATTAAAAACTCAAGCCATGGGTCCTAGTATAGGTCATATAACAATACTTGTTAACTATCAAACAAACTACTCACAACTTGTCACACCAATTATACTAGGTAAAACCGGTATGTTACCTACTTCAACATACCCAATGTGGTATACTGTCATACCCCCTTTTGTGCCTTTAGATCCATCCAACATATCCAGCTAGAACAAAAGGACTTAATTCCTCGATCTTCAAGAATTATATAGATTATCTACTTGGGAATGTGTACCTAGTACATGAGTAACCATTGTACCACCAACATATACACCATACTTTGTTGGAAATCAATTTCCTACAATGGTTCAACTAGTGACCAACAAGGATAGACAACTTGTTCAACAACTATTATTGCACCAATTCCAACCATTGTACATGTTACTATTAATTTACCAACTTATGTACCCCAAGGTTATGTTCACCAACCATTGGATGGAGGACAACATGGAGATTCACCCAAAAGTTCACCCAGAAGATAACTACACGTAGGACCACCTTTTAATCCACTAGTTGGATCTTTTGGATGGCCAACACCTGATCCACATATGTTCATACCACCATGGTATCAACCATTTGTTGTGTAACTTGCATCAAAATTAGCAACCAAGCTACCATACATGAAGCTACAATATCCGACTTATTTCAAAGACATTAATCCTAATGTTCATATCAGAGTATTAAAGAAGGCCATTAAAGTTAATGGTGAAATAGTGGAAGTTAACATCATCAACCTATTTGGTTTTACTCTTAGGTCCATAGTATCTTTTAATGGGGAGAATACTATGTTCAAGAATATCCAAATTACACTTTTGAAGAGTTGGAATAAGTATTTTGCGAGTGAATCAAAACTGTGAAGAACGATGAGGAGGTTTACATGTAATTGCAAAACATAAAACAATAGATTGTAAAACGTGTTGAGGTTTATTATGAACGTTTGTTGAAACTAACAAATTGTCTACAAGTTATAGCAACATATGTTTTCCTCACCACTATTTTTAGGGCAAGTTTATTAATTTAACTAAGATTAACAATTGTAGGTATGAAGAAACACCTTGATTGAACACAAGGAATTTGTTGTAGTATGCGAGGAAAGTGGACATGTTAGTTTGAGTTATAATGTTATACTCACCACACAAAAATCTAATATAATAATTAAGCCCATAATACTTGTTGTTACAACTAAATCAGCATTAACCTCTATTAATTATGGTAAAATTGGTCATTCAATAGAGACTTGTCATAATAGGAAAATAAAGGTACTAGTACCAACCATTATAGTTAATTTTACAGAACCTATAGCATGATCTAAAACCCAACCTATGAAATCAAGAAAAATACATGTTCGTTATCCTTGTATAATCTATTCTAATGTAGAACATAGATTTGGAGAATGCCCTGAGAAGATTAAGGTATAAAACATGTTTAGAACTAAACTTGTTAATTTTAATTTCATGACAACACTTAAACCACCTAAAACTGACAATGTGCCAGTTAATATAATAGTTGTTATTACCACTTGTAATCAACAATTGAAACAATTGTTTGAAGAAAGGGAGTTGGTTAAAGCCAAAGGAATTGAAGATTAACAAGAAAAACATTTATGAAATTCATTCATGGAAAATGCAAGACAATTATCGCATGGTGGGATTGAAAAACAACATGCTACCATCAATGAGGGTTTATTACTGAATAATTGGGCTAGATTGCTTGATAATTATACTACAACTCAACTAGTTAAAAGCAATTGAACCGATGATGCAAAACAACAACTTGTGATTACAGAATAGGTTACAATAGAAAATATTTTTAAAGAATATCTAATGGATATCAATAAACAAATCTTGGAGACCAAGTATACATTGAACTTGGGTAAATTGTTGTGAATGATTCATGATATCAAATGTTACATTTTTAACCAAGTACCATCAAAACATGTTTTACCATAACTAGTAGTCGCATCAATTGCCATTAATCATCAAATGGCAATGATATAGGTTCAAGTAAGGAAGAAATTTATTGAATATGTACTTCTAGATAGTGGTTTTAAAATTAATATCATTATGGAAAAGCTTATGGTGCAGTTAGGTTTGTCAAAACCAAAACCTGCATCTTACAATCTATATATGGTTGATCAAACCGTTATTAAACATTGTTCATAGAATTCCCTATGTAGTGATTTTCATTATAATTCAGAGTAGTGTGTTAGAATCTAAATGTTATATGTTGTTAGATTGTCCTTGGCTAAGGGATGTTAAAGTGTTTCATGATTGGGGCAACAATATTATCAATATATAAGGAACCGGTACAATCAAAACCATACATGTTATTAAGAAACTTGGAGCACCAACCAAGTGTTAGTTTTTTATGATTATCATTTTGGAATATCTGACAAAGAGGAGGATTTGATGTTTACCACAAAATCAAGATTGTTTTCAATAGGAACAATAGTTGTCTTTACATTAATTTGGTCAGATCAACCTATTGAACTTGTGTTTGTATTACATGTTTCAAATAATATATATGTTGAACTAATATATGTATTACATGTTAAAATAACTATACCCACTAGTACTTTCAAACAATTACTTGAAAAAATTTCCCAACCCGAAGTAAAAGAAATGGAGATTGAAGAGACGCATGCTTGAATCAAAGTTCAAAACCTTCGCATTGTTGGAAGGATTGTCATTGAAAAAGAACAATTAACAAAAATTAATCTAGGTTATGAATAAAACTTGAAACAAGTTAAAATCAATGTTGTTCTAAAACTTGTTGTCGATTATCAATTAATTGAATTGCTAAAGGAATTCAAAGACATCTTTGCATGGACTTATAAGATTTGAAGGGCATACCACCTGAGATAATTCAATATCAGATTGAGTTGGACACATCAATACCACCTATTAATCAAACAAGGTATTAGTTAAATCCTAACTATACAACTATTGTCAAACAAGATATTAACAAATTGTTTGTTGCATGTTTTATTAAACCTATGGAAGAGGATGTTTGGCCATCACTTATAGTTGTAGTGTTAAAGAAAAATGGGAAACCAAGAATTTGTGTGGACTTTAGGAAGTTTAATGCTACTACGAAGAAAGACCCATACCCATTACCTTTTATCGATTAGGTTATTAACATTGCAGTAAGACATGAGGTTTATACACTTTTAGATGGTTGTTTTTGGATACCACCATATTTTCATAACACTAGATGACTAGTACAAAATTGCCTTTGTTATTGATTAGGGGGAATTTGGTATGGGTTGTAATGCCTTTTGGGGTCAAAAATGGACCACCTACTTATCAAAGGGCAGTCACCAAAGCTTTTCGTGAATACATTGATGTATTCATGAAGATCTTTTTAAATTATTTTACTATTTTTTGTGACATGTCCACTCATTTGGAAAAGCTCAAAAAGTGTTTTCTAAAATGCAAAGAGCATGGCATTAGTTTGAATCTAGAAAAATGTGCATTCATGGTGTGTTATGGAACTGTTTTAGGATTTATAGTTTCCAAAGACGGAAAAGCTCTTGATCATAAAAAGATAGAGGATTTAGTCAAAATGCCAATACCCAAAACACCTTAGGAGATTCAAGTTTTCAATGGAATGGCACATTTTTACAAACTTTTCATTAGAAATTTTGCCTATGTTATGGCACCAATTACCAAGTTACTTGAAAAAGTTGAAATGTTTGAGTGGACTGTTGATTGTCAAATTACTTGGGAAGATATCAAGAAAATTTACATTCAAGCTCCTGTACTCATTAGTCCAAATTAGGAACTAAAATTTCATGTTCATACTAATGCATCTCAATTAGCAATAAAGGATATATTGGCCTAGAACCCAACATGTAAAATAGATCAACTTGTTATGTATTCATCAAAATTGTTTAATTATGTTGAGAGAAACTATAGTACTAAAGAGAGAAAGGTTTTAACTATGGTTTATGCCTTACACAAATTTAAGCATTACTTGTTAGGCAACATGTTCACATTTTATGTAGACCATATGACTTTGGTGTATTTAGTTAACATTCCACATGTTTATGGCAGGTTTGTTAGATGGCTTTTATTATTTATGGAGTATGACTTCAAAATCATTTATAAATTTGGTAGATCCCATCTAATGGTAGATGCATGGAATAGATTATTTAATTAAACTAAACCTATTAGAGTACATGATCAAACCTATATGCTCGCATGTTCATTTTACAACATGAGTGGTTACATAGTGTTTGAGTACTTATTAGAGGGAATGATGCCAAAAATATTTATTACATCCCAAAGATAGTATTTAGCCCAAAGAGTTAAACCATTTGTGTTTCAAGGAGTATTGTACATATTTGGACAAAATAACAAGTTTCATTGAATTTTGCAACCAAAACAAGGTCCTACAAGTTTGTAAAAATTGCATGGAAGAGTTGTATGAAGGCATTTATTTTCTAACATCACTATGAGAAACATCTTGATGTTGATTATTGGTGGCCGCTAATGAATTAAGATGTTCATGAATATTGTCAAACCTATGATAAATGTCAATGAACAAGTAACCTATTGACCCAAAATTTGGCCAAATTGGTTACTACATTACCTAAATAACCATTTCAAAAATGGGGATTGGATTTTATTGGACTTGTTAAACCTATAAACATAATGTTAGATAATCAATAAATTTTGGTAGCCATTAACTATGCAACAAAGTGGGTGGAAGCACAAGCATTTTGCACCAACATGCTACAATAATTGCCAAGTTTTTGTATGAGCATATTTTTACAAGATTTGGATGTCCATTAACAATTGTGACCAATCAAGGTACCCATTTTATCAACAATGCAATCAAATACTTTATTAACCATTTTATTCTTATACATACCAGTTTTATTATTTATTAACCACAAGGAAATGGACAAGTTGAGTCTACAAATAAGGTTTTTGGAACCTTACTAACCAAACTAGTGAAGAAAAACATAAATGATTGGGATGAACACCTATCCATAGTCTTATTCTCATATCAAATCTGCCAACAAAGCTAGAACCGGTCATACCCCATTTCAGCTTGTGTATGGATTACATCCATTATTGCCTACGTAATACATGTTACCATCTAGACCTATTGAAAACATATATCCACAACCTATTAGAGCCCTACCTAATTGACTATTTGAATTAGAGTAACTACATGAGAACATGTTGATTGTGCAAGATTTAGTTGCTTGTAACCAATGGAATAAATCATCACGGTCACAAAATTAATTCATTGAAACAAAGTTTTAATTTGCAAACTACATATTATGGTTTCTAGGAGTTGTTTCCAAACATGCTCTAAAATTTCAAAGACAATGGTTTGGACCATATAGGATCCAATACAATTGCCTAATATACTTATCACTATTGATAAGTTTTATCCTAACCCAATGCTTGTCAACATTATCAAGTTGAAGCCATATAAGTTCATTGAAGATAGAACTTACAACTTGTATTAGCTAAACCTAGTGACTTGGTTATTAATGAAACTGTTTAAACTAAAGAACCTAAACTACTACCTATTGAAATTAAATGTCACAACCTTAGCCTTGGGCTTGCGACCAAGGCAAGGGCTTGCAAGGTTGCGGGCCAAGAAGGAAGTCCGGGAGTCACACCACATGCTTCCGGGAGTGTAAGAAAGTGTGAGGGAATGAACCCTCACACTTTCAAGGGAGCTTCCACTTTGGGAGTTGGAGTCTTGGTGGACTTTTGAATCTTTAAAGAAAAATTTTAGGGGTCAAAACTCAATGGATTGAAATTTTCATTATATCATTGGAAAGATTTCGGAACTTAAATGTCTAAAATGGGCTCACATGACCCATTTGGAATTTGAAACACAAATTATGGCCAAAAGAAGGGTCGGAAGTCAATTTGCCAATTTGACTCCTGACCACTAAAAGTTAGGAATCACCTCGATTTCTTCGCGTGCAAGTGGCGTGCAACATACAATTGAAAAGCTCTTGATGAGGACTACAACTTTACTCTAGACATCATCTCAATCAAAGGTTTGCACACAAAGTTATGGGCTCACAAAGTTGTGAGAGTCCCAGTTGTGAGAATTTTGGGACTCCCACTTGGGAGTCCTAGGACAAAATGCCATTTGGATGTGGGCCTCGTGAAGAGGCAAAGAGTATACTATAGGGGAAGGTGGTGGCTTCCCCCAAGTCTGGGCCATGGTGAGTCTTGTGAGTTCGAGTTTGCTCGTGGTTCGTCCTAGCACCAAAAGTGCTCCAATTATGCACTAACCAACTTGTTGTTTGGGTTTGTGCAGGTCCTTATAAATGATTAAGTTCTTGTCATTCTTCTTAGTCCCATCCCGGAACTCCAACATGCCCTTCTACCCCCAAAGTGCTACGAGCTAGGGAGCGTGTCCTGAATTCCTTGCTTTTTCATTGTTTTCACTTCAAACTCACATTTGAGTCTATCAAGGACCTTGGGAGCGAATCAAGGTAGGTTGCTTAATAGGCATAGCACACTACTATAAATCTAGGTTTTCATGCTAATTTTTATGACTGAATTTTCAATCGTATTAGACATTGAACAAATTTGGTTATAATCAAAACAAACTAGTGATTTTAGCCATAAATGTGACTGACGCTTAGTGATTAAGTGCCTACTTGAGTTAGTCATGGCTAGTCCAAGTTGACTAATGTGATTGTAATATTAATTGACATGTAATTGTCCATTGTGACAAAGATGACCCAATTTTAGTTTATGTACGTGACAGATGTCATGTTTAAGGTGACCAAAAAATGTCATATGTCATTAAGATGGTTGCCAAGTGGCATGTCTTTTGTGACTAAAATGTCTAATAGTTTATATGACATGGATGCCAAATGGCAATATGTTATAACTTAATTGTTTAACAAGTCGGCTAAAGTGTTTGCCTAATGTCATGTTTATTTTGACTATTAGTGTGATTAATGTGAGTAATATTTACATGTGGCCCATGCCAGATGTTTATATATTGTTTTCCTATTTTGATTAGTTAATGAATAGTAATATTTTGATCTAGAACCCTAACCCTAATTCCTATATATTTACTAGATATACATGGCTACAATCACATGTAATGTCTACTTTGAAAAAACATCTAAATCTTCACATGCACAACATATATTACATACATAATTTAGCAACTTGAAATATACTAATATGTCCATAAAGTTGGAAAGTGCACAAAATATATGCAATAGCATTACAAGATCTACATGTGCATAAGTGCACAAGTTGTGTACTTGAAGTGCACAAAACATGATATGTTATAAGATCTACATATTGCAAATCACAATAATGTTTAACAAAACTTTGCGGTGAGTTTCCAAGGCCACAAAATGATATACCCAATTATTTTGTCTACTATGCAAAGTGGAGGATTATGGCCAAGCTCTGGATATGGCAAATGAACACCAGCCAAAAGGCAAGATGTAATGGAAGCATAAATACATTCTTTTGGCATGGCACGATTATGATGCATTGCATCTCCACCTCCAAATTTGACAAAATTGTTGATCGCACAATTCTTGCGTCTATGAAAAGTCATTAGGATGATAAATTGATTTCTTTAGTACTAACAAAAAATGCATAAACCAAGTATATCATAAACCCACAATCAAAATGAATTAATTGTCAACTTCAAATTCAAAAAAAATTAAATGTAGGTCATGGCTTACATTTATGCAAGGTTTTACAACTAGTTTCTTTGTTGCCTCCTTTGTTGTTGACCTTACAACCAGTTGATAACCTACAAAATTTCAATGATCATTTTTTTCTTCGCCAAAATTGGTGCTCTTGATGCTTTCAGAATGCTTTTTACCTTCAAACTCTATAGATCATATACACATGATCATAAATACAATGGTTTTGGACATAACAATATATGCATATATATTCTTTCCAAGTTTAGAAATAAAAAATATTTGAAGTATAAATGCATGAAAGTAAAAGATACATGGTTTAGGGTTCAATTAAGCAACATCAAAAGACCACACAAAAGCCCTTAAGGCAAGCCAATGTGGGTATTTTATTGTAATTTGTTGCACCCATGTGGATTACAACCAGTTTACTCTAAAGTACTTGGAGCCTCCAATAAACCAAGTAAGTATGGCCATAAATTGCCCACAAGTAGTTATCCTCTACTTCTAGATCAAATGGATGGAATAGGATATATGAATATAGCACATTGCCAACACACTTGTAAGGGCAATCATCTATTAACAAGGTATTATTCGGAATCAATTATCAAAATCCAAGGCTAATGTTAGAAAACACTTTATTCAATTTTTTTAGTACAAGCTCCCTATTTAGGTTTAGTGAATGTTTATTTTGTGTCACATCACACTTGTCATTTCCCCATATAAACAAAGGTTTCAAACCTAAGGTTTTTTGTAATAGAAAGTCAACCATAGGTACAAGGTAGGTTGCATAGTTGACACCCAATCCCTAATGTCAAACTTTGAAAACATAATTTCAAGAATTAAAGTGAGTTTGGTTGAATGCTCATTAACTTATTTCCACACCACATTGTAGGAACAATTAGTTTCCATTTCTTTCCAAATTGTACATGTTGTGCAACACACAATAAATCATTCACGTATAATATAAGTAAATAACAAGTTTTGTTAGCCACCATCAAGTTCGAACAAAGATTGCACACATCCACCAACAAGCTGACCTCTTTATGGGCAACAATTTGTGGATTTGTCTTGCCACCCTTCTAGATAGATGCATCCATTGACGTTTTGTTGCCACTTGCCAGTTTCTTTACACATGTATGTGATCAAGTTTGCCTATTTGAAGTACTAAGAAGCTAATCATCTTTATCAAAAGATTCTTCAGAGGACAACACCACCACTTTTACATGGTCCTCCTTGGTAGCACGAATGTCACTTACTAATGGATCATATGCATTTAGGGTAGAACCACCTCCATCCCCCTACCTTTTTGGTATATCTTCATCCTCCTTTGTGGTATGATCATATGATGAAGTCAAGCCACCCCCCTAATCATGCATTTACATGACAAAACAAATTAATTTCATCATGGATCACTAAAGAAGGTTCATTGAATGAAAGATACCCTAAAATCCAATATCTTCATAAACTTGAAAATCTATTACATGTTATATGTATGAGCTAATGATGATTAGTCAAACAATTGCATGTGCAAAATTGTCTTATGAAATTTAGATACCAAATGAATTACCTTACCATTCCCATATTGTCATCATTAGATTGTAACTTGGAAACTTTTTTTTTTTTTGGGCCCCTCTAATCTAGATAGATTACCACGAACAATCCATGAAGATTTTACATAGGCCAATAATTCATGCATCATTGTCTTCATTTTCTTTTGGCCTTGGACTAGCTCATCATGTGTGGATTTTAAGTCTTCATTTGCACTTTCCATAGCCTCCAATCTTATATATTAATTCACTTGTTTGTTAGTGTGTCTGTCTGAACCTGTCCATTCTTGTTAACAGTCTCTGTGAGGCCGATTTTGCAACCCCCAGATGACAGAAACGAGGTCCCGAAATGAGCCGCACCTGGCTTGAAATGTTCCAGCGCCAGGTGTGGGTCGTGGTGGCGGAAAGACACACGCTCGTTGGATCCTCCGTCTCTCCGCACTAGCCATCAATCGCGTTATTAATAAATAAATAAAATGAAACAAAGTTGTAACAAAAAAGAAAATTAATATTATATTATATTATATATATTATATATATAAGGGGGGAAACTAGAAAAAAAACAGAAAAAACACTTTAACAATTAGAAACTTTTTTTAAACACTTAAAAAATGAAATAAAATGAAATAAATATAAAATAAATATATTTAAACATGAAACAAAAAAGGGAAATACAGTAAAATAATCTTAAAAGAAAAATGAAGAAACCAAATAAAGAGTAGAAAATAAGAAAAAATAAAACTATAATAATGAAGAAAAACCCTACTTGAAAAATAATGGGGTGTGTTTTCTTTTTCCAAACTTCAAACTTGCATCCAAATAAACAAAAATACAAATGTGAAAAAGACACACTTTATTTTTATTATACAAAATAATAATAAAAATGGAAAACACATTAAAATAAAAAATAAAAAAAGATAAAAGTTTCTAAAAAAAACTAAAACATGAACCGGGTTTAAAGAAAACGAGGGACTTCACAGTGTCCGAAGGTCACATGTACCCACTAGTTGAAGTTTAATATCATCGGATGTTAAATTGTCAATTGCATTATTAACACAATTAACATCCATCCCATCACCGTCATGTAATTTAAACAATAAGTCAAAGTACTCTAACTGGCCACCACTAATCAACTATTGTATCGGTTTCCACGTACCTTCTCCTAATCATGGAACATAGAATATGTAAATTTGTATTTATAATCTGACAATATTTGCATCATAATTGAACACAACTAGTTATGTACAATAATTGATGCCTTTTGAAGATCTTTATTTATAGAGTACTAAATGCCTAGAGCTAAATGGCACCACCATATTAGCACAATAATTGAATTTAGATAGTTCAAGTGAACCAGGGTTTCTTTAACCTCATCCATGCCCACTATAGGCCTTTTCTACTTGTAACTTTTCACCTTGTTGCATTCCTTCTGGATTTCCACTAATGCAGGTGGTCCTCCTAGCTCTTCCTCCTATACCACATTAACCACATAACTTGTAATAAATCTATATACCTTTGAACAAGGAATTCGACAACAATTTTCTGTTTAGGTCACGAACAAAAGGCAAGAAAATTACCATCCACTCCTCCAAACTTATGCCACATGCTCATCCAATTTGAGAAGCATTCTTTTGTGTTGCTTGTATTCCTTTCATTCGATGAGCCCTTTCAACATTATTTTCTTGAACCAACATTTCTTTCAATTGGTTTCAATGATGCTCCTCACAATTGCGTGGTCAGTCCAAACCATTTTCTATGCATTTTTTCAAATAAGTTCGCCTACTTTTCAATACAACTACAACTTGATCTTTCACCCACTTGTTGGCAAGGGGATGGTCCAAGTACTCAAATGTCATATCCAGGGCTATCAACCAATTATTCCTCCTACCACCCATAAGCTTACCTTTGGGATTGTAATGCACCACTTTCATGACATCCTTGCCCTACAATGTGGTAATTACAATCCCGAGCCTTTTCATAACCTTATCCACTACATGACGTTGCACCCTTAGTTCAACTTGCTTAAAATGAGATGATAGGACTTGGCTAACTGGTTGAATAGAAGCATTCATACCAAAAGTAATTTCAACAAGACTTGGTATGGCTCTCTACAAACTTTCAAGACATATTATTGGTTATTGTACTAACATAAGGGGGTTTGCTAGTGGCAAATGTGGCACAGTGCTTGATGATGGAGTTGTGGGCCTTGCAGGTAGACTTATTTGTTGGTATTATATTGGGTTATATTGGGACATCGAAGGAATAAGCTAGTTTTGGGCAATCTAGTTTTAGGGCATGCTTGGAGGAAGTTGGTTTTGGGGCATGCTATGGCCACTAGGAGGAGGTTGGATTTGGGGCATGTTAAGAGGAGGCCACTAGTTTGGGAGCATGCCAAAAGGAAGTTGTTGGGTATGTGGCATTATAGAAGGAAGTTGGTTTTGGGGTTTCATAAGAGTTGTACTTTGAGGTTGACCTGCAAAACATGAAAAAAACTAATGAGCTTACAATAATATGTGAAGTTAGAGTAGGAATTTAAACATAGACAAAACATAAATTCAATAATGGACATCCAAACTTGGAACTACTACAAATGTTTCTTGACCTATGGGATGGGCTTCAAGACCACAAGTGTCGCCTTATGTAGCAGCCAAGACATTTGATTGTTTTCCACCCTTTGTGATGTAATCATGTCCCCTTCATCATGCCCAGAGGTAGATTCATCTTGGAATGAAGAGGTTGGAATAGTCATTGCAATAAGATTTTTTGTTCTTTTTGCAATAAGGGTTGTAGGTCGTTTTCACATTGTCCATTGTTATACTTGATGCTTTATAAATTCCCCTTCTTTTAAGACAAGCTACAAACTATTCATATGTGCACTTGGACAAATGGTCAAGAATTCAAGACTAATTAGTAAGATTAATCATAGATTCATCTAATTCAAACAAACAATCTTCAAATGCTTAAATCTTCTATAATACATACCTTTTATGACAAGCAACATGCATGTATACAAGACCAAGCAATTCAATCGCACAAAAGAACTATCATCTTGCAAATTTGCATAATATGAAGTTTCAAATCCTTTTACAATACACAAGCATGTCGTATAGACATATAATGAGTTAAAAAAAACCTTAAGCAATTCTTCATTCAAGCTGCAACCACCTTGTTTTAAGGGAAAACTTCATATTCATATATTAACTTCCAAATTTATATATATTTTGGAAAAGTTTAATATGGTGTTTCCTAGATATTCAAACCCTAACTTAATGGAGGGAACCACCTTATAAACTATTCAATAGAATCCTTTTGCTTTCCCACAAATAACTTAAGGCCTCCAATAAGAGAATAAAACTTGAACATAAGAGATTGAATTAGAAAATTACCTCTTTTTTGTCTCTCCTTTTCTAGCTAACTCTCCTTAGACTTATCTTCTGTTTCATCTTCTACATCTTCAACAAAATCTTTGTCAATCTTCAATGAAAGATTTGATTATGAGCCTTTTTTTGACCTTTTGTTGGATTATAAACTATTCTTAGTTAGAATCTTCTTGCATTTGTGAAGTTGTCCACTATGTCGGGGCTGTAATGTTGTCCCATCAACTTGAAACTTTGGTTTTTGTGTTTGTGTTATAAGAGCAACAACTATCCTTTCACTTGTAACTTGTTTCCCTCTACAACAATGCCAAAGAATGTAAACCTAAAAATATACATACAAACACCGACAAAACTAACATGTATTGTTTATGAATACAATTTTTATGAGAACTAAATTGACAACTAGAAAGAGTATGTAAAGGTTGAACTTATAGAAGTGTGTGAAACAACAAATTATGAAAAGAATGCAAGCAAACATGTCTTTGCATCTTCAAGGATGAAAGTAAATTTATTTTTGGAATTCAACCTCTAAAATGAACAAACTTTTATGACTTCAATCATGTAATCCACATCATTCTAGGTGTATATGATTGATTTTAGTTAAATAAGTCACATGCACATGACTGACTTTAGTTCAAGAAACCACGTCAATATGCACGTATGACAAAGTTTAGTTAAACTTATTAATCTTATTTATGACCATATTAAAATAGAATGTTAAAATAAAATATTGATGACCCAAATTTTATGCTGACTGTTGATGGAAAAAATTCGAACCTTGTAGCTTGACTGATTTTAGTCGGGTAAATAAGTTTTTACTTTTTAAACTCAAATTCTCAAATTGCAATAATTAAGACAAAAAATGAAAGGTTCAAATTTTTTTTATGAGATTATCAATGGCCTACAACCATCAAAGACGTTCATTTTTTTTAATAATTCAATAAAAGATATTGAACTTTTATCAAAACTAGGGTTTCAAGAAAATGGACTTTGCAACAAACAACTTGGATAGCTTGTCACACATGACTTGATTGCTACACAACCAAGCTACATTTGTCTTTTTCTTTCTAAAAAATGCAATACAATGAAAAGGAAACAATGGCGATGGAAGTACTTACACCCATTCTAAACCAAGAATAGTTCGAAACCATTCTTGATTTTGAGTGATGGTGCATCATATGCGGTCATCATAGTATTTAACAACTTGATTGTCCTATGATGCACTCTCCATCGCCTCTTGGTTTGAGCAAATTGCAAAGGCTACTGCACAAGTTACACAACTACCTTTATCCCACATGATAATGCTTTCCCATTTGAATTGAACATTACATCATTTACATTTAATGCATTCACAAGTGTAATAATCCATGTAGCTTGTTTTTTTTCTTTTGAAGTAGTAATTACATTCTAGAACTCCATTGTGAACTACTCAAGCTTATCCTTCAAAGTTTACTATGGTTTGCCCTTCTCTTGTCTACATCTCATATAATGACCTCTTTGTATCCAAAACTTGCCTACACATGTGCCCTCATTTATTTTTGTACATATTTAAGTGTTAGGGTGTTAAATGTCTTAATTTGATAAATGGTTGCACAATGCATCGAACTTGAATGAACTCATGACCTAACTTCCATAACAAGTTTTCTATTGTTTACTAAATACATTTTGTACATGTATAAATTATTGTACATGATACTTGCAAATGTGCAATGAAGTCAATTTCTCTAATAACACTAGACAACAATTATTATGAGCAAAATCTTCCTTAATTATGACCCTTTGTCCTACATCCTATATGTTGATGTGAACAAAAAATTTGTGTAATTTTGCATACTTAGATTTGAAGCATGTCCATGATTACATATTTATCATTTGATACAATGTGTTTATTGGCAGTGCTTAAACTTCTATAATGAGTTCAATTTTGGCTATGGTGAATGTCAAAATACAAAAGTGGGCTTTCAATTTTCATGTTGATCAAGGAAATACATTGAAACTTCCCACTACAATGTGCTTAACAATATTGTTTGTAAGTTTATTCAAATTTGAGGTTTATATTCATATTGAAATAAGCCTTTTTAGAATGAAATGTTTTTTTTGCATTGTTAAGTAGATAGTCTAACTTGGAAATTCCAGTTGAGCTTTATTTGGGAAAAACTTGCAATCAATGTTATAGTCAATTTTGATAGACTTTTATAATTAGTTGTTTGGTAATTAGTTGAATAACATAATATGTTTGTAAATTGATTATTTGACACCTTGTCGCGCTCCCAAGTTCCTTGTAGACCCACTTGAGGGTCCAAGTATGCGGCAATGCGGAAGCGGTTGGAACTTGGGGCACGATCTCAACTTCCAGCACTAGAGGGGGGTAAAAGGGGCGTGCTAGAAGT
>Ga0209208_10005638_pt1 | contig 17388 bp, 15 predicted proteins | sample S1TSphfallax_3_FD_187694 | JGI IMG/M metagenome (GOLD analysis project Ga0209208, IMG submission 187694) | Host-associated microbial communities from peat moss isolated from Minnesota, USA - S1T2_Fd - Sphagnum fallax MG (SPAdes) (version 2) | ecosystem: Host-associated > Plants > Peat moss >... | reverse complement strand
TGTCCAGTGTCCTGTTTTCAAGAGCTCTGAAACAAGGGGTGTGTCACACTGTGGCCTTGCCAAATTTACATGGAAAAGTATCTTAAGGCAAAAGGAGAATGATGAAAATTCAAGTATTTCACCATGCAACAAACATGATCTTCAAAAAAAATCCTCTAAAAGAAACCAAAATCCTCCAACATATCATAACTCTACAATTAAATCTCAAGTTTCACCACAAGCCAAAATATCATCATCTTTCAGAAATCCTCATATAAAATTAGACCTATTATTATTACCTAGGGGCCAAAATCCATTAAGCTACTATACTATACTCTAGAATGAATAAAAAAACAACTTCCTTGCCTTTGATAATGAATCAAAACACAACATCTTTGCCTTTGATAACGAATCAAAACACGACATCCTTGCCCTTGATAATGAATCAAAACACAACATCTTTGCCTTTGATAATGAATCAAAACACAACATCTTTGCCTTCAATAATGAATCAAAACATAGCATCCTTGCCTTCGTAGGCAAAGGCCAACAAGATCCCGTGATACCCATTGGGTATCAGATGGTAAAAATGAAAGCAAGCTTTTCAAAAAATGTCACCCAAGCCAAAAGGGAGCCAAGTATGGGACCCAAATTACCATGCACACAGTTGAATTTTTCTTTATTAAGCAGACGGCTGCAATTCATTTGAGAGGAGAGGAGGAACCCCGTGTGTAATGTTCCTTATTTTTTGAGAACCTTACAAGGAAGGTGCCATAATCTATCGAGGCAGAAATTTTACTAAGGGTAGGATCATGTCGAGGCGGCAATAACATGATTTGTACATAGTAATGAAGTAAAGCTTTCAAATAATATGAAATTGGATTTTTAACCAATTAAAAAATTATTATTAAAAATTATTAAAAATTATTAAAAATTATTTAATATTATTTGAAATGTTAGTGTTCTTCATGAAGGCCGATAAAAGAGAATGCTTGCTTTTGATTGGTCAACCATAATATTTTGAACAGCCCAAATATATAAAGGAAATCATTGCTTGAATTGAATAGTAAGCCTTCAAGTGTTACCACGTTCCAACTGATTTTTCATTTCAAAACCTGGTTTTTTGGAATTTATTTGAATTTTCAGCAATAGAAATCACTTAAAAATCAATATCTCCCACATTTTGAATCCAAATCTTACCAAATAAATTCCATTAAATCCTGCTCATCAAGATCTTTCCAACAACACCAAAGGCACATTTCTAATTCCTCTGAAATTTTCAGCTACAATTTAATTTAATTTAATTTAATTGTCAGTGAAGAAATCATTCAATATTCAAGAACTTTTGCACCGCAAGTCTAAACATCATGGAACCAAGCTCATGCACCCCTCCTTGTTGAGAGCTTTCCAAAGACACCAAGAACACAATCTGAAGCATCCAGGGTTTGGTGGATCTCATAACTTAAAAACAAAACAAAACAAACTACCTTCTTTCCTTGAATTGGGCCCTTTTTCACATTAGCTTTTTTTTTCTTTTGGGAAGTATGATGAGTGTGTCTAAAGGCATATGGTCCAATTGATAAAAATGTGAGAACATCTGAGAGCATTAATTAGGTTGACATTTTATTTTTATATTTTTCATGATTTTTTTCTTTTTTTTTAATTACACACAATGAATGAGCATAGGCACAAGATATTGGTGGTCATAATTTATATAATGGCAATGGATCAAGTCATCATTGTTTTCTTTCTTTTTTTTGTCAAAAGCTTGTTTTTAAAAAAAAAATACCACTTCATTCAAATTTCAGATTTGAATTTTAAAAAAAAAAAGCAAAACAAACATAATTAGGATTTCAAATAAGTTAGAATTTATTTTCTTTCTCGCATTTTTGACAAATTCAAGCTTCATTTCTTCTCATGGTGTAATCAGATGTAATATTTCATTGTATTCACAAAAAAATTCAACTTTTTCATTTTTCTCATCTTTCTAGCTACAATCACTTTCTTCCTTATTGAAGTTGGATGAAGGATGTTTACTAAATTTGAATCTCTTTCAACTTGTGAAAACGGGCACTTCAATCCTCCGTGATCAAAATTTTATATTCTCATTTTTTGAAATAATTTTATTTAATATATTTACAAGGCTTGAAAATGTGCTCCTATAAGCAACAACCTTATGTGAATCTACAAATTTAAATCTAACCATGTCAACACTGAATGTGTTCATAAATGGAACGTGAATGTACTCTCAACAATGTCCTCAATTCACAAAATGTTTTCAATTCTTGCACAATTTTAATTCAATAAATAAATAAAAACAACAAAAAAACATGAAAAAACCAACCTTTGTTGAACCCTAGCTTACATCTTGGCTCATTTTTTCATCCAAACCAATTGATTGTCCTTTCTAAATGATGCCATATAAAAATGTCACCTCAAATTGGCTTGAATTGATTTTGAATCTTCATCCAAAAACCTTGAATCCAATTTTATGGCTCTCGTGAAATTGGATTGATCCATTTTATTGAACCTTCCTCTTGGACCCTCATTTAAAGTGTCTCTAATCATGAGTGGAGATGCTCCCTCCAAATTTCACTAATTCTCCGAGTCCATTAAAATCTAACAAAATAAATTGTCATGAAACATCTATCTATTAGAATTATCCATAAAGTCACCCTGTCTTTGGGCCTGGTTTCACCTCCTATCCCTTCTTTCAATGATATCTGCAAAGTAAATTCTTTTTATTAAATCTCAGTATGAAATGTTAAAACAGTTTACCACAAATTTGGTGGGAAAAACTAGTTTGGGTCCCAGTTATTTCGGTTTGTAAAATTTTCATTCCCAGTTACGTGTTTGATGCCCTACGACATCAAAACTGGCCATTCTTGCCCCCCTTAATCGCAGGACTGTGCGGATAATTCTATTAAATGAAGGTTGTTTGTTTGTTTTGTTTTGTTTTGTTTGTTTCTCACTGAAAATTCAACTAAATAGTTAAAAAATACGATTTAGTTGAATTTTTGATGGAGAATTGAGTTGCATAATGAGTTCACACTTGGACCAAGGGCACAGGCCACACACTAGTCACTCCTATAATTGGACGAGTAAGAATTTTAAAACTTACTTTAAGTTCTCTCACTTCACTTCAGTAGACTGCTGTCAATTGTTGTTCTCAATCCTTTTTCTTTCCAATAAAATTATCTGTGAAGTCACCCTCTCTTTTACCCCCCTATCCCCTCTGCTTTCACCCCCACTATCCCCTCTTTCCATGGTATCCACGAAGTAAGAAATTTCTATTAAATCTCAGTATGAAAAGCTGAAACTCAGTTTACCACCAAAATTGGTCCCTTGCAATCTTCCAGAATGCTCCAGAATGCTCTCCGACTTTGTCAGAGTGTTGGAATATTAACAAAAGTATTTATTTATTTATTTATTTATTGGTTAACAATTTAAGACATCAAATTCTGCTTCAAAAAAGGAAAAGAAGAAGAAGAAAAAAAAGAAAAGCCAGAAAAATGGCTTGAAAAGCACAATTTCATAATTTTGATCAATATAGAAAATTATTTTCTTAATACCTAATGAACTACATGGATATATGTGTCAATTATATGATTGGTTATGACAGAATTGGCCTCTCAAAAATTTGGCCATGAAATGAATGTTTTTTGGAAATGGGCTCCACCAACCCTAAGTCTTGTTCAACAAGTTTTAACCTTGCAATATTCACACCACCTATGAAACCCTAAACCCTAAACCCTAAATATACATTACCCCTACCAGGCTTGACCTTTGGCTCCCTCATCCATGGCCTTTAAGCACCCTCATCCATAATCCATACCAGGCTTGGCCCAATGCTTCAGCTGCCTCAAAGGCTTTTTTACACATAAATAAATTGGCCTTCAAAAAAAATAAAATCATAGTTTTATTGATAAATTGGTACCCATTAATATGTCCAAAAATTGGATGAAAATTGGATGAAAAGTGTTCAGTATTTCTCATCATGGCCTAAAAATTTCTTAGTCCCACCAGATCCCCCTCACTCCTAAACCCTAGTTAAAAAACCTTACCCAGGCAGTCAAGTCCATGATCCCAGGGTCCAGCAATTACCATAGTAACTTTTCAGGAGGCTGGGTGCTGGAAAATTATTTTACTTTTCAAATTTTACTTTGGCGGTAAAAAAAAGAATTTATTTATTTTAAAAATAGAAAATAAATATATGCTTTCTTTGGTTGAGCCTTGAACAAGAATGGGACATTTAACAACAATTTTTTTAGAGCTTCTTTTTTCAAAAAAGGGGAGAAATCAAAATTTTCATCGAATTATAGGATACAAAAATATTGTCAATTATTGGGTTTTAGGGTTTTCCACCAATTTTTTGTATTTTGGCATCCTCCATAATTCCATTAATTTCTAATTTTCATATATATATATAAATCAGAAATTTCAAAAATAATTTATTTACCACCGTACTTGACAAGGTACTATGGTAATTAATTTCAGGCCAAATATTTACTACAAAACAATTTCCAATCAGCAATCCGAAAAGCCCATTTAACTAACGTTCATCCGTCCAACATCGCCTTCTTTTACGTTGGTCCAAAAAGAAAACCAGACATTAATCCCATCCAAGGAACTGCTGCAACTGGTCATTGAAAATCCAAAACCCAGTAACACTTTTCATCCATCCCCCGGCTCACCAAGTTGAACCAACATCGTCTTCTTTTACACTAGCCCACAAAGAAAACCAAACTAGTCCCTAATTTAATCCCATCCAAGCAACTGGACTCGTCACTGAAAATCCAAATCCTCGTAACGTTCATCCCTCCCCTCCCCCGGCCCACCAACATCGCCTTCTTTTACGCTGGCCCAAAAAGAAAACCAAACAGGTCCGTAAACTTCATCCAAGAAACTGGACTGGTCATTGAAAATCCAAAAGCCGAGTAACGTCGTTCATCCCTCCAACCCCGCCCCAGCGGCTTCTTTTACGATGGCCCAGAAAGAAAACCAAACGAGTCCGTGAACCTCATCCAAGAAACTGGACTCGTCATTGGAAATCCAAAGCCCAGTAACGTAACGTTCATCCCTTCGCCCCCCCCTCCCGGGTCCGGTCCGGTCCGGTCCGTTCCGGCCCGGCCCACCAACATCGCCTTCTTTGACGCTGGCCCAGAACGAAAAAACCAAACAAGTCCGTAATCCCATCCAAGCAACTGGACTGGTCATTGAGAATTACGTTGCTCGCTCGCGAGTGCAAAAGCTCTCTTGCGCGAGAGAGAAGAAGAGACCTCCGACACCATCTCTCTCTCTCTCGCTCTCTCTCTTTCCCTCTCTCTTCCTCTCTCTGTGTCTCAGGAGGAGAAAAATGCTGCAAGAAGCTTGAGCTTTTTTATGAGCTTGTCAGCAGTTCTTTTGCTGATTTAGCAGGTATGTGATTCTCTCCTTTTTCTTTTTTTCTTCTTCTTCTTCTTCTTCTTTTTTTGCTTCAGAGATCTCTAAGTCTTTTGGTTTCTATGAAGTAAGTATCCATCCATCATCTTTCGGGAGTTTGTTGGAAAACCTTCCGCTTTGTTATTTGTTGTTGCTGCTGTTGTTGCTCCCAACATTGCATACAAACGGAACAGGGCTGGTTTGGTTTTTATATATTTATTTATTTGCTTGCTTGCTTGCACTCTCTGTTGGTAGGTAGGTAGTCATTTCTGGTCTTTCTTTTCCTCCTTTTTATTTTTGTGTGTTTTTGCGGGACTCTCTTAATCTGAAGAGTTGGATGAAGAAACGAGTTTAGATTTTTTTTTGAGGAGAAATCGGTTTTCGAGAACTTGGGTGCGGAGGAAAACTTGGAAGCTGAGAGGAAGAGAGAGGGAGAGGGAGAGCAGGGGTGGATTTGAGGGAGCTTGGAAGGTGGAAATTTGGGTGTTAGGGGCTTTGTTTTTGCCAGCATAGAATTTTGGGTATTTGTGGGTTTCTTGTGACATTTGGGTTTTGGGTATTGAGGAGGCTATGATGGAATGCTGTTTTTTTATTCCTTTTCAACTTAGAATTTTTTGTATTTGTGGTTTCTTGTGACATTTGGGTTTTGGGTATTGGGGGGCTATGGAATGCTGGATTTTATGATAGAGAGAAGAAACAGAAGATGATTATGTTGTGGAGAGTGTACTATTGAAGCTGCTGCAAGGAAAACAGAGATCTGGTTCTCCTTGTGGAGATGGAGACTGGGGGAAACTCTCTCAAGGCCACAGGGCCGGAGGTGAAGAGAAGGGTGGCATATTTCTATGACCCAGAAGTAGGGAACTATTATTATGGCCAAGGGCATCCTATGAAGCCTCACAGGATACGGATGGCACACGCCCTTTTGGTCAATTATGGATTGCACCACAAGATGGAGGTTTTGAGGCCCTTTTTAGCACGGGATAGAGACCTCTGCCGATTCCATGCGGATGACTATGTGGCATTTCTTAGGGCTGTGACTCCAGAGACACAGCAAGAGCAGCAGAAGGCACTGAAGAGGTTCAATGTCGGTGAGGATTGCCCTGTGTTTGATGGGCTCTACACTTTCTGTCAAACATATGCTGGCGGTTCAGTTGGGGGAGCTGTGAAGCTCAACCATGGCCATTCAGACATTGCCATCAACTGGGCCGGTGGATTGCACCATGCTAAAAAATGCGAGGCTTCAGGATTCTGTTATGTGAATGACATTGTGCTCGCAATACTTGAACTTCTCAAGTTTCACATGGTAAGTTTGGTTCTACAGTTGCTCCTGATCCCCTTCTCTCCAAAGTGTGTGGATGCCTGTGGAGCTTCCAGTAGTGAACTTTTTTCTGGAAAAACATTCTGGAGTAACATCAAAGCACTATCTGATGAAGAAGCAACCAGAGCAGCTGATGTACATGTAGATTTGTTTTTTTCTAGGTCTGTTTGTACATGTGTGTAGAAGTGGCCATGTATTTTGTCTCTTTGTCCACTTCAATTCATACCTAATGGATAGAACTGCTTTGATCAAATGCATTCCTAAGCAGGAAGAAGTCCCTTCTAAAGAAGCAACCCAAGCAGCTTGTGACCTTTGTGAAGTTGTGTAATCATCAATTGTTGGCAACAAACTTTCTTTTATCTAGGTCAAACTCTTCTTATGGTGGCATAATGGAAAAAACTGGTGGATTTGGATTATCTGCAGCGGGTTTTGTATATTGACATCGACATACATCATGGGGATGGAGTAGAGGAAGCTTTCTACACCACAGATCGTGTCATGACAGTGTCCTTTCATAAGTTTGGAGACTATTTTCCTGGAACTGGGGATGTCAAAGACATTGGCTATGGCCTGGGAAAATATTACTCTCTGAATGTGCCACTAAATGATGGGGTGGATGATGAGAGCTACCAGTCGCTCTTCAAGCCTATCATGTCGAAAGTCATGGAGGTTTATCAACCTGGAGCAGTGGTTTTGCAGTGTGGGGCTGACTCCCTGTCAGGTGATCGCCTTGGCTGTTTCAATTTGTCTGTTAAGGGTCATGCAGAGTGTGTGCGCTTCATGCGGTCATTCAATGTTCCCTTGCTACTTGTCGGAGGTGGGGGGTACACCATCCGCAATGTAGCTCGCTGCTGGTGCTATGAGGTTGGTTTTCTGTGTCACCCATCTTTGTCTCTTGAGATGGCATGTTTGTTGTGTTTTCTTGGAGAGTGTTGTCACCTGTATGACTTAAACCCTAGGCCCTAGCCTGGAAATCACTAACTTTCAGTTCATGTGCATTGTGTGAATCCAGCAAGGAAATGAAAATTATGGATAGGCATGTAGAGACAAGAAATTAATTTCTGACTGGCTTTGACTTGAATTGTTTTGATTTGGCTGGTATTGGAGGGAATACAGACTGCAGTGGCAGTCGGGGAGGAGCTAGATGACAAACTGCCACGTCATGAATACTATGAGTACTTTGGGCCTGACTTTACTCTCCATGTCACACCCAGCAACATGGCAAACCAAAACTCTAAAAGGAATCTCAACAATTTGAGGTATGCAGCCAACTTTTCTTTGTGTTTCACTCTTTCAAGAGCATATTCAGTTTGGGCAATAAATAGGACACAATATCAGCATTGTGTTGTGTGATTTGTGGTTGACAGCATAATCACAAATATGGTCAATTTTTGTGTTCTTGCCATGAGCAGGTCAAAGATATTGGAAAATTTGTCAAAGCTGCAGCATGTACCCAGCATACCTTTCACTGAGCGACCTCCAGACACAGAGCTTCATGAAATGGTAAGTGAATAGACCTTCGTACATGAGAAAATATGCTGAAACATGAGTCACATTTGCAGGACTTCATTCCATGGTCTTCATGAGGGCTTAGGGACAAAAGGTTTTGTGAATTTGAATTTCTATTGCCATCTCTGTGAGAAATTCAGGAGGATGAAGAACTGGACATAAGGGACAAGGGCCACACATGGGATGGTGAATTCTCTGACTCTGACTCTGACTCTGAGGGATTTGAGCACCATGCCAACCACCGTGCCCTGGCTTCCAGTGAGCCTGCATTTCCAAGGTTGTCACTGTTACTATACTTCTCCTGGCCATCCTCCATTCATGTTTCACTTTCTGTTGACAAGCAGAAGCTCCTGTATAAAGTAAGCCTGAAATGTATTGCCCTGCTGGGATTGTTCATTGCAGGAGACTTCCACAGTTGGCTCCAGTGAGATTGACTCCTAACCATCATGTGGAGGAAGAAGTGGCTCAAGATGACAGGGCTGCAGATGAAGGGGCTGCTGCAGTCTCTCCAGGTTTACCGGGCACGGTTAGGATTCCTGACACATTGACAACAAAATGACCATCGTGCACCTTGCTTTCTAGCAATTCAACTTCAGTGTCTCTATACTGTAGGGTTCTATTATCTTTGCATGGGAGAGAAAGACTGACTGTGAACCTTGGATGCTGCTAAACCACATGTTTGCAGGATGAAGTAGTATATGGGGATGAAGAGGAAAAGAATGTGGAAGAATCAAATGAAGTTCATGAGGAGGTGAGTTAAGGGCTAGGGAGTCTGCTATACCTTGCTGCTGCTCTGCAACTAACTGATCATATTGGAGTTTAGGGTTTTGAGGAGTTTCTGTTTCAATTTACTACAATTTTAAGACTTAGCATTTTGCTTGCAGCCGAACGAGATGGAGATAGATCATGTGGAGGCAAAAGATGCAGATACTACAACTAACATGGACACTGATGATGTTCCGGCCAAAACCCCTTCATTGCATGATCCACCATCATCTGCTGACACTAGTACAGCAGTAATAAGAGATAGTATCCCCTTCACACCTGCACCTGTTTCACTCCCCTCATCTTCCACTACCACATCTGATCTGCCAAACTCAGTTCCATCACAAGCCCAGTTGCAGGAAACACAACATAGGTCCCTGGACAAGGACACACCAAACATTGGTCCAGCAAGCTCTCACTCATTGACCCTGGGTTTGAGCGAAGTGCCCAGCAAAATTGCAAATGCTGGAAATGCGCATTCAGCATCTGGATCGGATCCAGGACCAGCAGCACATGTTTCAGCATGGCCATCAGTTTCAGGGAACCTTGCCAAAGTCACACCTTCAGGTGCACAAGTTAATAGCCAACGGGGCAGTAGTGGGATTGCACCACTTGGCAGAGTAAATCCCACAAATTTGGCATCAGGAACTGGGGTCACAGGTCTATCTGCTGCATCTGGGAGCTTGCCTCGGCCATACATCGCACAAAATTTGCCACAAAATTTGCCTGTTGGTGCACCTGCAACTTTAGGTATTGTGGGGGGGTCAACCTTCTCCACCAGAAACAGTGGGCCACCACCTGTGCAATTTCTGTCACCTACCAATAACTCAGCAGTTAACAACAAGGGAGATGCTGCTGCCACAGGTCAAGCTCGAACAGAAATGACAAACCACAACGGCATCATACACTCAGTAACCCAGACTCCAAAATTTTGAAATACAACAAATGTGCCCTTTTACTCCATATTTTGGCGCACAACTCTTGTCTTTGGAGCGGGTTGATCAAAAGTGATATTGGCTATTTCAGGCAGTGCTGTTTTTGTGCAAAGAAAGGAATAATCAGGGAATAACAATTACTCAAGCTGCTTAGATCTGCAACAAAGTTATGGCGATTGAGAAGTTGGAATGAAGAACTGAACTCGTAAGTGTGACTACTACACAGTGGACTAAACTCTGGGAAAATTCCTCAGCCTAATGATGGGATTGAGTTTCATTATGGACCATCTCATATCTGTCATTTCTGGCGCCTTTTCTCCCTCCGTTTACCTTGTAAGTTTGCAATCCTTGTTGAGTGTTGTTTATAGTGTTGATACTGATCATCACCTTAAAATCATCATCATCAAGACTTCCAACTGAAGTTTTACCATTGGGTAGTTTTGCAATAACTCGCCTGACATGATCAGAACCTGAAACAATCAGTACAAACCCTAAACCATGACTACCCATAGATAACATAGACCCAGTATACTAATGTCAAGTTGCAAGAATGAACAAGGAGCTCATCTTCCACGCAAGCTACCTACCTATTTGGGTTACGTACCTACCAGTGTTGGTCTGGGATCACCCTTTTGAAATACCAGCCTGGTTTGTATATAGGTCTCCTAAAATGAGGTACCAGACTGGTACGGGTACTAGAGTATTTCTCAAACTCATATACCATTCTAGTATCAACAATTCAAGGTACCCAATTTCATGATGCAATGGTATCAATATCAATATGACAAATATGAGACCGGCTGATATCAATTTTCAACTCTAGTATAAATCAAGTGTCTGATTAGGGTTGATTTTTTTTGAAGGGTTTCATCCACTCCATGTTGTGCATAACCAAGGCAATTAGGGTTGAAATATGAAAACCAGATTGCAGCCATTGAAAAAAAAGAAAGAAACAAGAGGACATGCTCGAAGATTCAATAAGAGAGCAGCCAACTTCACTCATGGAAAGGTTAAGTGCAAATTCGAATGACCTTAAGTTTCTTAACTACTAGGGATCCTTTGTGTAGGGTAAGGCTCCAAAGTGGGGATATTCAAGGACCTAGGATGAGGCAGAAGTCAAGTTTTACTCCACATGTTGAGGAATGTCCCTGACCCATGGGCCTTACCCATTATAGAGCACAAGGCAAATGTCACTATTACAAAAAAACATGTTATTTTATTAGATCGTCTAGTCAACAAATATTCAAAATGACAAGTATAAAAAAAATGACCTTGTTAATCTAAACAAGTCGATTTGGATCTATCGTTGTGATTAGGACGATCTATTCAATTGTTGTATTTAAAACCTATTTAATTGGTAGACAATGGACCATTTAAATAGTTGAATTTCTACTTAAATTTAAATCATTTTTTAAAATTATTATAACAAAAAAATAGGTAGGTAAATAGTAAATAGGTTTAAGTAAGGCCTTAAAAAGGCAAGCAAACAAATAGGTTGTAACCTAGCTTAGTTTAACATACCTAATTTACCTTAATTTACATAATTTAACTTACTTAACTATTTTAGTTAACCTATTTACCCTAGTACCTTAAATATGCACATAAGTTACAAGTATAAGGAATTGAACCTTTCACCTTCACAATGATAAATCAAATCCTTATGAATGAACTACACCTCCACAAGGTGATAATTTTTGTCAAGTTTTTTGTTTCACATGTTTATTTTACATCATTATTTATGTGGGTAAATAAGAAGGTTAAATAATTAGTAAGTAGGTTGGAGGTAGGCTACATGGGTAGGTACATAAGCTTAAGTTACCTACCTACTTAGGTCTACCTACCTAACTAAAATAATAAGCAAGTAAATAGGTAGGTAGGCCTAGGTAGGTAGACAAGCCTAAGGTATCTTCTTACTTAAGTTTACCTACCTAGGCTAGGTAATAGGTAGGTTAAATTAATAGGCATGCTTAGGTAGGTAGACCTAAGTTACTTACCTAGCCTAAATAACAATTATAAGTTAGCTTAATCAAAAACTAACATAGGATATCCAATTTGACTAGGCCATTTTGACTAAGCATGTCATTTTGTTTTGTTCAACTTGATTAAATGTTCCATTTTATTATAGCTCATTGGCCATTTTGACCAAAGTGGTCAATTTTTGTTCAACTTGACTAGATCATTCTATTCAAATTTGCTAGTAAAAAATACACATGTCATTTAAGCTTGAAGCCTCTAATAAAAATGGACATGTTCAATAATCAAGGTGGACAAGGTAGGCAACTAGGATAACTTTAAAAACCATGAATTATAGCAGTCATGTGTTATCATAAGCATGAACATATATAATTTAAGAAGCAATAGGAGCAAAAGGCACCTTATGCCTACATGAGGCCTTTTACATATACTTAATAGGTGTGAGGTACATGTAAGGTACCTCTTGTAGGTGTAAGGTGAAGAGGCATTATTAATCTACATAATATAGTGTCCCCTTTTGCCTCAATTTTGCACTTTCAAAAGTAGTAAGCCTTTTAACCTCAACTCAAAAAACATCACGAAAATGTTTCTTGAATATTAATAACAAACCTAGTTGATTGTTGGAACATTGAATCAAGTTCCAAATCTAGGGTAAAGTTTGAGTGCATGGGCATTTCCAAATTAATGGGCCTAGGATGAACAATAATCAATTCTAGTTGTACATTCATGCAATATCTTCCAATTGTGGGCTTTACCCATCATAAAACAAAAGGCCAACATTACCATGAACTTGAACATATTTAGATAATGAGGTAGATGACAAAGAGGTTTCGTACAATTACTCCTTGAGTTGGAAGGATCTTACACCTATAAATAGGTTTAATTTCCCTCCCACTTTGAAGGAGTAGCCATAAGATATCCCCATGAATGCAAAAAACAAAAGTCAATCCAAACAAAATGTTAACTAACATAAAACCTTAGATGGCATCCTTGTTGTCATATAGTGAATTAAGAAGATGTAAGGAAAGCAAAAAGAAATGTTAAGAATCATGATAAGATTTTTCAAAATTTTAGATTTCATGAAGAAAACATAATGTTATGTAGAAGGTCCCAATATGGGCCTATAGCTCACTGCTACGAATCCTAAAGAATGGGTTCTATCAAATAATCTTCATCTTTTACCGAATATCATTGACATTTTCACTATTCAACATCATTTTCATATATATCATCTTCTTTCATTGCAAATGAAAACCTTGTCTTTGCCCACATTGTGACAAACTTGGTATCATGATGGCAACATGTGCATGTTCAACCAACCACCAATGCTTGTCAATGGATTGGCTTCATAGCTCCACAACATGGAGTTCCTTTGAATGACAATCTTGACAATTGTAATTCACCTCTTGACAAGGTACATGTGTCATAATTTGTAATTTGTGTCAAAAAATTAATTTTCAAAATTTGAATTAAATTGTTCTTGATAGTCATTGGCCTACCAACTTAAGAAGTTATGAATATCAACTTAACATAGTAAGAATTTAGGTTTGGTGACCTTTGGAAGAGTCATTGATGTGTCCAACATGGGAATTGACCATTGTTTTGGTTGGCATTCACACTATTGAATAGATTTTATAACCCTTCAGCAATGGAATCGTTGAAAGTAGAAGGTATAAAAAAAACTTGTGATTTCTTTTTCTTTTTCGAAATCTTTAATTCTACAAGTCTAGAAAAAAAAAGAATATGTAATAGAAGGAGATTTTAAGAGGTCTGCAAAAAAAATTTGTTGAAGTAATTTTATTTTGTAGAATTTTTTTACAATATATATTTTTCTCCAATGATATTTTAGTTTCCTCATTCTTTTGTTATTGTCATGTGGAATTGATGTTTGATAAGGTTATGTAATAGGTTTTTTACAAGAAGGAATTGAGGGAAAAAAACAAAAGGAGATGTTCCCATTGCTTATCAAACATATTTAATAGTTGATACCAAAAAAATCATGTAGTTTTATAACTTTGGTGTGAATTTTAGGAACTTCTTGGTGCTTGTCTTGATCATTTTTATTCTCCATAAACATTTTACAATTACTTATTTTTTCAATGTTTCAATTTCTTTGAAATATTTTATTTCAATTACCTAATAGTTCATTACACTTGAAATCATCCTTAAGTGGTCTTACAATATGCAAACAAAAAAATTTCAATTCAAAAAAAGGTTTAAAATCAAAAAGTCATTTTTATTTCAAATTTTAAAAATTCAACTTATGAATTTTTTTTTGGAAAACTCAATCATTTGTGCTAATCATGTTCATTGTTAACTTAGAAATTGTTTAATTCCTAGTTCACTACCTAACTAGACCTTTTATGTTCTTCAATTGACTGGATTGCTTGGATATGTAACATCAACAAACCTATCCACAATGTTCAATTATAGATTCAATTACACCTCAACATCAATGATGCATGTTAAATTTTAAATGATAGATTTAGTTTTAGATTGAAATAGGTTATACAAGAGAACATGCAATGAAAACTTAGGCAAAAAATAACATTCTAATTAAATTTGGTGAATAATTTTGTAAATGATTTTTTTGAGAAGCTAAAATCATTCTCCATGACAAAGTGGCATTTTTTGTAATTTATATTGAACAACGATTCTAAAATTGTTTATGGCCTTCCTCCTTTAATGGTTTCATTATCGAAGAAATGAGTGGGTAGCCTTTGTCACCCAGGAGATAGGGAGGAAACCCATGTTGAAAACCTTTGTTAGTTTCAAACAAACCATTGGATTGAACATTTTAATGCAAAGTAGATGTGTGTAACATTTTAAAATCATTCACATCACTTCGAAGGCCCATGAAACATGTGTAAACCTTTTATAACAATCCATAATTAGTTGGCAATTATTTTGTGATAGTAATATTTTTCTAGATGGGATTTTTTTTACAATTGAAATCCATGTCCCATTAATAGCACCTTACACACTAGGAAGACTACATCAAGGTTTAGATTATTCCATTACAATTATCATTGCCCCCCTTGAGGCTAACCAATTATATACATGTACACATCAATGAATGATCAATGAATGCATAAACAAATTCATGCAAGACAAGAGAGATGGTGGACTTTCCTATTGCAAAGAGTTCATTATAGCCTAGTGAGAAAGTTAGCATTCTAAATGAATTAATAAATTGCATAATAGAGGTGAGTTTTTGTAAGAATTGTTTTTGTTTTACTTCAATTGAAAAATGGATCTCAACTATGTATCTGCAATACTAAACAAATAGGTTTTGCTCAATGAAAGCTTTTCACCCATCTATTTGTTAACAAAAACCTATAATACTAGGTAGTGCTTTTGAACTTCACCAAATGACATCCCAAATCCAATGACAACAAGGGGTGTGTCACACTATGGCCTTGCCATTTACATTAAAAGCATCTTAAGGCAAAACAAGAATTATGGAAATTCAGATATTTCCCCATGCAAAAATATAATATTCAAAAGAATATTGTAAAAGAAACCAAAATCCTTCAAGATATCATAACTCACTAACTAATCTCAAGTTTCAACACAAGCCAAAATATCATCTTTCAAAATCCTCATATAAAAATAGACCTACTACCTAGGGGCCAAAGTCCCTTAAGCTATTATACTCTATAATGAATCTAAACACCATATCCTTGCCTTGGTAGGCAAGGCCAATAAACTCGATTGAGTTTATAATCGTAATCCCTGCAAAATAGAACTAACTTGTAATCCAAAACCTCCAATGTTGTTAGGATATTAAAATCAAAGAAGGATGTTTTGGTTGTTGGAATTGTTATAGAAAAAATCTCTTGAATAATGTTCACCATAAAAAACAATGCAAAAAGGTAAGACAACATATTCAACTTCGTCATGCATGAGTGATTGCATAAGTACACCTACACAAGCACATAACACAACAACCCAAACAATTTTTTTAAAAACCAACAACAAATAAAGAAAAGGTGTAGTGTGAACAACAACTACAAATCAACATAAGCAAACCATGCACAAACAAACAACAATAGAGAATTTTGGCAAAACTAAAGGCATAATGAGTAATAACTACAAAACAACATAAGCAAATCACACACAAACAAACAACAATATAAAGCTTTGGTGAAATAAACAAGAATAAAAAGTTTTGGCAAAACAAAAGGTGTAATGAGTGGCAACTGCACAAAGCAACATAAGCAAATTGTGCATAAACAAACAACAATAGAGAGCTTTGATGGTAAGGTGATGTAGCAAGAACTCGTGCATAGATGGACACCAATAGAGAACTTTGGTGACACATAGAAACAACAATAATTTGTGCAAAAAAAGAACAAAAAAAACATTAAGCATTGTATTCACAAACAAACAACAAGCACTTCAGCAATGGAGAGTAAAGTAATGAGTCTTGTAGCAATGAAAAGACAATAATAGAAAGTAGAGCAAGGAGAGGACCCAAAACAAAGACAAAGAATGGGGAAGAGGGATGGGTGTGTGGCAAGGTAAATGGCAAGGTGCACCAAACAAAAACCAAAAGGGAAAAAGAAGGGATTATCGTTTACCAATGCAAAGGTGTGAATTCATGATGGAGCATCAACTATAGGTCAAAGGTACATACCTTTCTCACCTCCTTGAGTGAATTTGCAAAAACAAACAACTAGATAGTTGCAATATAACAACACCACTTGTCACCACCATCATTGCTAGGTCGACTATCCCTAGACCTGACTAACTTTGCATGTGAAGGGTGCATAAATGTTGTAAGATCCTATGAGGGAGAGATTAAGGAACAATGTAAGGTTCATTTTGTCCACATCTTTGTCCCACATTTGATTCTTTCCGTTATTTTCCATCTTCAACTTTTAACTCTTTTCCACCATCTGAAAAATCCTTGATGGTGATTGCAACTGTTGTAAAATGCCACCTGCAGATAGGCCATCTTTTCTTCCTCTCTGCCACCTTTTGAGAGATTTTCACATGTAGACCAGATGGCAACTTGCAAGCCCCAAGTTCTAGGAGTATATGATCACATGTGTCTTGCACAATGTATCTATCTATCACATGTTCTGTCTTCCCATGCTTTCTTTGCAAAGTTTTTAAGGCAATGAAATTTCAAGCATCACCATGGATGGAGGAGCAGCATTGTCCATTATCTGTTGTCCATTGCCCATCCTGTGAATGACAAATTCATTAACTTGCAAATTGCAGACCAATGCTCTGAGGCCCCAGTACAAGGGGAAACTTTCTACACGGTGCCAGGCATCAGTCATAATGCTCCTAGACTTGTGCCATCTTTTCACATTGTTGAAACTGAATTCAATGTGTGGTAATTTAGGAATGAGCCTCTCCAACAATTAAAAATCTCGTTGTCTATCTTGGAACACTCTGCTGCATCATTGGCATCTATCTGAAATTTCTAGCTCGAATGAATTGTGCCATGTTATATTGGCATTCGGTTCTGGGTTG
>Ga0209208_10005637_pt1 | contig 17393 bp, 8 predicted proteins | sample S1TSphfallax_3_FD_187694 | JGI IMG/M metagenome (GOLD analysis project Ga0209208, IMG submission 187694) | Host-associated microbial communities from peat moss isolated from Minnesota, USA - S1T2_Fd - Sphagnum fallax MG (SPAdes) (version 2) | ecosystem: Host-associated > Plants > Peat moss >... | reverse complement strand
GAAAACAAAAAAAAAAAAAAAAACAAAAAGAATCTCATGAGAACTACAAAAGCAGATCCAACGAAGAACACATACCCCAGTCATCGTCCATGTTGCTGCTCCGCCTCACGGCTTCTTCACCCCGGAATTCAATACTACTGCACAGGAAGGGGGCGGGGGGAGGGAAAAAAACACACGCAGAGAACAAGGTCAAGCTCTGAGGCTATTGAAGCCCTTCACAGAAAGAGAGAGAGAGAGAGAGAGAGAGAGAGACAGAAGAAGTGCTCCTTTGCCGAAAAACAAAAACAAAAGGGAAAGCTCTGCTGCGTCTCTCTCTGCGGCGTCTGCTGCTGTGGTGTGTTGGTGGTTTTTGTAGCAGCTGCGCGTAGGTGATGATCCTCCTCTTCTGAGTTGTGTGTGTGACGAAGGAGTGCGGGCGGGCGCAAAAACACCTAAGCTTTGTGAGATCGCTGCAACACACGAACAAACAAAGCACTCTTTGTTTCTTCCCATTATGAACTGAGCTTGGAGCCCTACATGGATGAAATATAGACTAACAGTGAGTGTTCTCATCCAGGGAACCAACGCCACGCCCTAAGTTCGTTAGGTACCTCTTCTATTTTTTGTCACAATTTAAGCAGAACTTTATTAAAGAAAAAACAGGCAAAGAAAACAAAGGTTTGCTTCAATTATGAACCAAGCTCTATCCCCTCATGGATGAAATACAGACCAACAGTAAGTATTCTCATCCATGGATCCAACAGCCTAGCTTAGTTACTTTCTGCCTAAGTTATCTCACAATTTAGGAAGAAATTTTATTTAAAAAAAAAAGACATTTAAAAAAAAAAAGGGACTTATAAAAGGTTTGCTTCAATTATGAACCAATCACATATCCCCTCGTGGATGAAATTATAGACGAACAGACTTCTCATCCATGTACCCAACAACCCTAAGTTCCTCTGTGCCCAAAGTTATGTCACAATTTTGACAAGAACTTATTATAAAAAGGGGAAAAAGATTTGGACGGTCTGCCCGGATTTCCGGGCAGCCTGACTTAGTCAAGGTGGATTTAAAACAGGTATTGACAAATCCAGTGTTGACCGGTTCTTTGATTTTGTTATAACCGCTGGATGGGGGGGGTTTTTGGGGGGCAAAAAAATTCAAATCAAAGAACTGTTTTGGGTCGGTTATATGGAAACTGCATATACCTGCTCAATCTTACCCGCAGGTTCCTTCTTTGACGGTATAGAGAACCACACCACACTGGTGTACTGGGGTAGTACAGGTCAGTTCGACATTAATTAAATTATTTGCAAAATTTTCAAAAAATTAAAATAAATAAATAAAAATAAATAAATATGGATTAAGTATGTCAAAATTTTATTAAATTTTATTATTTATTTTATCATTTTATTATTATTATTTTCTCCCATTTAATGGGTCTTGTTTTATTATTTTCACAAAGAAATGAATTGATTGTCTAAAATGTGTACATACATGAGGAAGTCGGCAACTTGAGAGAAAAAAAATAATGATTTTTTTCACTGCTCTAAAAAGTAGAGTATTCAAAGGTCTTAACTTCATGAAAGTGAAATTGATGTTCATTTCTAATTAATTAATTAATTAATAAATATTCGACCTTTATTGATATGTTAAATTAATATCTCAACTTTTGTCAAATGTAAAATATAATTAAACAAAAAGGATGTTAAATTGAGTCTTTGAAAATTAATTACATACTTGACACTGGGTTTTGGAATTAGCCGAGATACTATGTATCATTTCATTCCCAGATTTAGTAAAATTTCCTTGCTTATATTTTGATACCCTTGAAAGAAGGGTTTTGGTGAAAGGAGGCCCCAAAGATAGGGTGATTTTTACAAATAATTTTAGTATTTACACTTACATGCCCCAAAACATTTACATGGGGCCGTGTAAGTGTATTTTTAAAGAATGATTTGGTAATGTAGCCAAATGGGTGATCATCTAGAAAAAATGATTTAGCCAAATTTGGCTACATAATAGATATGAGAGTAAGAAAAAAAGGAGAATTTTTTTCTATTGGTGGTTACCGATTGGAACTTATAATAAAAATTTGGCAATTTCAAATAACATTCTTTGAAATTGAGGAAGAATGTCTCAATGGAAACTTGTTTTTTCCTTCTCATGCATATAAAATTCCACTGCACATATGTTTGGGGAGAGGGAATGTAGGTGCAGAAATAGATTTCAGGGGTCAATTTAAGGAAGTGATGATTGATTTCTACGGGTTTCTTTCAGAAGTGGTTTTTGTGGCATTGTTGGGTGTGGTTTGTGTTTTTGTTGTTGGAAATGATATATGTGTTTGTGTTGCTAGGAGAAAGAATACCCATACCTTGAGAGCTTCGAAGATTTGAACTTTGTTTTGTGTGAAGTTCGTTCATGTGAAACATATGTGGTGGAAATCCAAGTAATGGAACATCTTTATAAAATTCCTAAGTTAAACATTGTAGTCTATGCATTCTAGAAGTCCTTGTGGCAAATTCAAGGAAGGCATCAAACTATGTTGCATGTTTAGTTCACAATACCCGTGATGATCTAAGTCTATAAAATATTGTGGAAGAGATTTTGTTTTGGGTTATGGGGATGAGTTTATCATTGATGGGAGTTATGTGTTTGTGTTTGAAATAAGTATTGCCTCAAAAGGGACTTGTGAAAGTGAGACTATAATGCTTTGATCCTTGATGACCCGTAGTTTAGGTTAAGATGACCAACAAAGAACGGATTCATTGTTTCATTTGTTTAAGCAACTCATAGTTCAACAAATGTTTTGGAAACGTGTTGCACTTGAATATTTGTATGACTAAAATTATATTCTATCTTTCAACTTTCTTTTGGTTTGTTACACGTTGCCAATAAAAAAAATCCTTGAATTAAAGCAGTTGGAGAATTCCTACATGTATTTGGAGGGCACTTTATATTCACATTTCCATAGTGTATTTGAAAAGAACTTAAAATGACATTTTTTTCTTTCCACTATTCACCCCTAGGGGGACACTTAGTGTAAAGTTTGGAATCTACATGTGTCAAACAACCATTTTGAAGGGGGTATTAAATAATTGTTTAACCTATTTTTTATCATCCTATTATTATTTAATTTTAAAAATATATACATACTAAAGTCACCTTATATTATTTATAATCCATTATTTCATATTATTACATGTTTTATATTAAAATTTAATTGATTATTTGAATAAAATGTACCCTACTTTTTAACTAATTAACTTATAATTTTAACCCAACAATTAATATATTGCACCCTATATTTTTATTCATGTATTTTTTACATTTGTTTTGACTAATGTCCCCCTTGGGCTATTGACATGGCATTTGAAAAAAACAAGATGTTCTTTGTGGCATGTGTGTGTGTGTTGTTTTTTTGGAAACATCTCATAATATTTTTTCAGTTTTTCCCATCACACCCATTGAGTATCACTAAAAAAAAACAATTAAAAAACCAACATAGGTTTTTATGTTCAATAAAATCTTTGGATGGAACTTTTATCATAATTGAATTTACATTCCACTTCACCTTGGGAGGATCTTTATTTTGGTATTTTCCATACATGAATAAACCCCTTGGAAAAGAGAAGGGATATTACATGTACTTGCAAAAAGTGGGAGGTGTCATATTTGTCTCATGTTTAACCCCTAAAAACCTAAGCCATAAAAAGTGGTGTGTTTTTCACACTTACATATTGAGATTTAAAAAAATAAGATGAATGTAAGTTTGAAAAAAATTTGTATAGATGTAAATTCATATTAGTCATGATGATCCTTAAATTCTTTTAATATCATTGGAACAAATGGCTACACATCACTAATGGATTTATACCTCTAATAATTTGAACTTGAAGTTGCTCACACCTTTTACAACTTATTTTAGGATTCAAAAGTACACATGGAATACCTCCAATACATGACAAAGCAAATGTTATATTGTACATACATAAGTTATGCATCATCACCAATTCTTTTCCATATATCCTTTACCATTACTCTTGTCACCACTTGCAAACCACATGGCATCACCAAAATTATACATACTATAAGATGTTTTTTTAAAAATATGTAAAAACCCATAGAGGTGTATGCCAAATTTGAATGGTAGATGCACACAACTACATACAAGAAACATGATAAAATTTAATTAGTTTATTTGGAACTAATTTGTGCATATCATAAATTGATTTTATTCATAATTTGAGCTTCATGGCCTTGATGACCCATAAAGTTTTCTTGGGCAAGGGGTGAAAATATAAATTTGGGAGGGTTGTTTTTGGCCAATTTGAATAGCATAAATCCACTTCTTATATATGTAACCTCGGTCAACTAAACTTCTAATAAAGAATCCCATCCACTACGAATTTTTTTGTGCTAATTTATTTTATCAATACAACAAGTTATCCAAGCCTTTTTGAGGCTAGCATTTGAAAAAGCTTTCATTATCACCCGCCAATGGTTTTTAGAAAAAACTTTATGGTGTTGTTCAAATGCCATCCATAAGACCCATTTAGTCAAATTTGGTGATATTTAAAATATGAAATTAAAATTTTTTTGAGCACCTTTCATATTATAGGCAATTGTAAAAAATTAACAACTTTTTCACACTTTTTTCCTTTTTTGTTGAATTTTTGTCCAAATAAATGGGAATTCATAATAGGATTTTTTTTCCAAAATATTTTTCACAAAATAAATCACTTCCAAGGGGGTTTTTTTTGGGAGAATCTTCACCACTTGGCAATAAAAGAAATTGGAAAAATTTGGAGAATTTTGAATTTCTAGTGTAAATTCAAAAAAAATTGCCCAAAAAATGAAAAAAATTGCAAAACTTTCAAAACCACAATTTTTTAGTTTTTATTCTGGAAAAAATCACCAAATGGCAATTTTTTTTTTCTTTTTTTAGTATGGCAAAATTTGTGTGTCTTCTAAATATTTTAGTCACCAAATTTCTAAAAAACCAAAAGTTTAATAATTAAATTGCCAAAGGTTATAATTAGTACTAGTAGGTCACCAAAAACATAGAAGCATGCTATTATTTTTAAATTTTAAATTTATTTAATTGTCAAATTTGGTTAAATCATCTTAGGGATGATCCCCATTTTAGCTACATGACAAAATTGAAATAAAACCCTACCTCCCCTTCTAAAAAATGTAGACATAAGTTCTTCAATTAACCCCCAAAATAATAGTAGATAGAATTCCCTTTATTGGTGTTGCCCATGAAAAGTAATAAATTTCCATCCTATACATGCCCCTAATGGATAGGTGGGGTACAAGTGCCATTTCCAACCCTTGAGAACCCAAATGTCATGATTGCAATCCACTTAAATGTTTTTACTAAATTTCATTAAATATTGATTTTTTACACAAAGTAGTTACTATCATTAAAAATATGGTATGATTTTTCTTTTCTTTTTTGGAAAAAATAGTTTTTTCAGAAATTACACCCCCTTAGATTTTTGAAAATGGATGTAAACATCCATCTTGTCCTTTAGGGGTTAAGGAGTAGGCATAAGAGCCCATGCCTTCCTAGTCCTTGGGATCTACTTATGTTTAGGTGTTAGACAATTTGTTGGAATCTTTTGTAATGTGAATCAATTAGTGATAACATCCAATGGTTGCCATTGATGTGAATGTGTTGTAAACACTCTTGTTAATATTGAATCTTTTCACATAATTGAGATTGTTTGCATAATGTGATTTATGATTTTTATGAAGAGGATTACTTGTATTCTCATTATCATGCGATGTAAGGTGGTGATTTGTTAGTTGTGATTGTGTGTCATGAGATTTAGATGTTATCAAGTTTGTATTAATTAACTTGAAATGTCAAATAAAAAAATTAGACCAAAGTATTTGAAACAACCAAATAAAATCATTTAGTAAATATATATTCAAATGTAGTTTAACCTTCAGTTAAAAGGACCATGTTTAAAAATTCTAAAATTATACAACTTAGATCAAAGGTTTTAAAACAATAAAAATTAGGTTTTTAAAGAAATATAAATATAAATTAAATTTAATCTTTGTCTAAAAGGACCATGTCTAAAAATATGTTTCTCTAAAAGGTTTTTAATTTTAATTTTTATGTTTTTCAATTAAATTGTTGAGTTGTTTGTTGATTTTTGACATTATTTAATTAATTTTTATTAAATTTTGATTTTTTTGATTTCACATTTTTGATTTTTAAATTATTGTAAGTTTAATATTCCAGATTTGTATGTTGATTTCTATATGAGTTTCAATTTTTGTTCATCTTTGCATATACTTTTTTTTTCCTCACTAGTTTTTTGTTATTTTTTCCTTTGATTGTTGTTAGTGTTTTAAAATTGTTTGTTGTTTTTATAATGAACTTTAATGATTTTTCATGTTTTACAAGTCATTTTTTAATTTAAACTTCAAGTCCTTGCAAGGGCATGTGATTCATTGCATTCATTTGATAAAATTTAGCTTTGTGATGTTTCATAAGTTTCAAAACATTGAATTAAAAATTAAAAATTAAAGGTTTTAATGTTTTACAAAAAACTTAAAGTTGTTATAAAAGAAAATTTTGTAAGTTGTAAAGTGTTTCAATTTTTTTAGATTTCCCATGCTCTAAAGGATTTGCAATTTATGATTTGTTTTTTACTTGGAATGAAATTTGAAAGGTTGAAACATGTTTTGAATGGGTGACCTTTGTATCTTTGGAAAATTTTCAATGATTTCAATAAGAAAGTGGGATCACAATGTGTAAATAAAAGTATAATTTTAAATAAATGTTTTAAAAAATAGTTGAACCATTCAAAATATAATTTGAAAAACCAGATCATGTTTGATTAGAAGGATTCACATGGCATTGGAAAGCTCTTGAAAAGAGTTATAAAATAATAGAATCATATACATCTTGTTTGGTTTAGTTTACTAGGAATTATGAACCTTCAAATATTCAAGACTTGATAGAGAAACATCATGCATGAAAACATGCTACAAAAAAATGTCATGCATTAAGGCATGTCTTGAGACATGGTATTATATGTTCTTAAGCATGCTACGAAAAATTTACATGCTTAAAAAATGTTGAGAATGATTTATACAATTTGAAACATGGTAAAAACATGTTGCAAAACCCTTACATAATTTCAAATACATTGACAAGGGATTACTTGTTTTGAAACATGATGGGAAGGAAATATGTGTTTTGAAACGTGGTTGAAACATGTCTAAAAGAGTTTTATTATGTTCTTTAACATGCCCAAAAGGGCTTGCATTGTGAAAAACAAGACAAAGGGAAACAAGTTAAGAGAAATGACAAGGTATGATGTGAACCAAAGGAAGTGAGATGCATTGTAAAATGAGGTGTTTGGAAATGAACGAGAAGCATTTTAAAAAGTTGCATTCTCAAAAATCATAATCCCATTTTAGGAAGTAAAGTTTTAATTGCGGAGCTTTCAAGTTTTGGAATGAGGTTTCAAGGGTCAAAGCCAAAATCAAATTGAGTAATCTTGGTATTATTGAATAGGTACCCATAGGTATCAATGTGGGCTACAAGACAATGAACTTTCATTCCCAAAATAATGTTTTCAAGGGTTGAAACAAGATTTGTGAAGATGAATAGTAACTATTTAGAACATGATTTGAGAAGGCAAATTAAGTTCAATTGATGAGTTTGATAAAACATTGAAAATATCTTGACAATGGTTATCAAATATTGTTCTTGCACTTTCAAAATGATTGATTACATTTCATGGAAATTATGAACCTTAAAATTGTGGGACACCATTGTGGGACACCAAAATGTGGTAATTTCAAAAGAGGATTTTGAGAGTCTCAAGAAGTGTGCCACTTTGATGTAGTTCCATGGGGACCTCCAAATATGTTATAAGGAGAATAATGCCTCTATAGGATTCTAGGCCATAATGATATTTGTGTTAGTCTATGATGGAATTTATGATGAATGCATGACCCAATGTTGGTTTAAAAAAAAAAAGATCACTTTATTTGTTTGTTTGTGCAATTGACATGACTAGAAAATGTTTGTGAACGAATTATCATAATCATCACAAAGCTTTATGTTAATCATGAAAATCAAAGTAGTGCTTTTTAATGTTTTTGGAATTCCATTATTATCAAATTCGGGGAGTTTTTCATCAATACCACTTGACAAACATGGGGATGCATTGTTATAAAATTGAAAAAACAAAATGAAAGCTAAATGTGATTGGAGTGTAAAAAAATTATGTTTTTTTTCACAACATTTTAGCATTTGTTGTGCACTTCAATGTTGGTGCCTACAACCATAGCTATCAACACACATCACTAAACAACATAAAACCTCAAAAATTTAATGCATCCTATTCAAACTCAAAGCTTTACTCACTTGCATAAAAACCCATTACCCAAGATAGTTGTATGAATCCAAGTACCATACATTTTGCAAAGCAAAACCAAAACATATAAACTTCCTTGCAAATTAAACATAACATAGAACATAAAAAGTGAAGTGGTTTCAAAATCCTAAAAATTGGATTTTGATAACCCAAATCCCTACTTATCCTGAACATGAAAAGTTTGGAACTATGTTCACATTGGAACTAATTCCAACTTTAAGTTACCTATGGTAACTAGGATGAAAGCATATAACTACTATAAGACTTTTAACACATTTGTGTATATATAATGTAACATTCCTAAGCAATGCATGAATATAGTTTTGCCATGATTGACATATTGACCATCAATTTTGTGCAGCATAAAGTTCATTGCATCAAAGTTGCTACAAACTCTTTTAAAGGTTCATGTTTTCTAACTATTGTTTTAGAAAATTTCAAAACTTGTTATAAATGTTGAAGGTATCCTTGTGGAATAAAATTGATTCATTGTTCTTTTATTTGTATGCCTACATCTCCACCATGCATGCTTTCATTTTTATGAAGTGTTTTTAATTGAAAGTTCCATTTGTTTTCTTTGTGTCATCCACACAAGGCTTTGGTCATTTACAAAATGAACATGGAAAGGTAATGTAACCAAGTTTGACAAGGACAAGGAAACATAATAAAATATTATTTATCCTTGATGTGAATGTGATTTAAAAATTTGTGCACAATTTGAAAGTTTTATTTTTGTGCTATATTCCAACTATTTTAAATAGTTTGGTGGTCAACATTACATCATCACAAATGACATTCATAATAAAAGCTTAAAAAATGTCCAAGCTTTACTCAAAACCATATACAAGGTTTTGTTTTTTCAATTTTGTGATGAAGGTGTAGTATTGATCATCCAAAAGAGGAACAAACCAAATTTGGTTACAAGTAAGAGAAGAAAACATAAAACATTTGAATTCCTACTTTGTTTTGGTGATTTTTAATTATCTAATATGGTGACTTCACAATTTGTTTTTTCAAAATGTGGTGACTTTGGCACATTTTTCCCCAAAAACTCCTTTGTACATTTCAAATTAATTTTTTTTTGTCATTACAATGAGAAAATTCACAAAAACATTATTTGACCACATATTAAGTTAAAAAATCAAAGACATGTAAATGAATTTGACCATATAATTAAGCTTCCTTTTGAAGGTGGTCATCAAAATATCGGTAACCTTAGGTTATGTAACCTTTGGTTAAATTTTAGGTTAAGTAATTTTAGGTTGTTTTTAAGTTATAACCTTAGTTATTATAAGGTATAAATTATACCTTATAATAGTTTAGGGTATAACATATAATAATCAGAAAATAATAATCTACAATAACTATCTATCTATAATAAATTAGGGTATAGTAGCTTCGAATAACTTAAGGTGAAATAGCCTAAAATAGTAGAGGATAACATAGGATAAACTATTTAGAAATAACCTAAAATAACTTAAGGTGGAATAATTTAGAATAACAAAAAATAATCTAGGCTTGAATAATATGAATTATTAAAAAATAACTTAAAATACAATAACCTAAAATAATGAAAAAAAATCTAGGGTACAATAACCTAAAATAATGAAGAAGAGCTTAATGCACAATAACCTGAGATGGAATAATAAAAAAAATTGAGAATAACATAGGGTAAAGTAATTTAAAATAACTTAAGGTAAAATGACCTAGAATAATTTAGGGTACCATAACTTAGGGCATTTAAAACAACATAAAAAAAAACCTATGTACTATAGTGAATTACTTCAATTTGTAATGTATTATATCAACGAGTGATGAAATATGATGATTACATGGTGACCTTATAGTGACGTAATTTTAAATAAGGTGAAATGACTAGGGCAAGGTGATCTTATTTCACTTTGAAATCCAATAGTGATTTAGGATAATAAACTACACCCCACTTTTTAATTAATGTTCACATCATTCAATCATCATTTTTTCCAATAAAAATGGTCATGATTTTGATGTAATTGTCACAAATTAAAACACTTGCATAATAGGCCATATAATAAACAAAATGACAATTCTTTTCAAAGTAGATGAAAATGTTGAATAACAATGAAAATGTTTTTGTAACATGGCTCAAATTATCAAAATGGCAAAAATGTGATTACCTTGTGCCTTCTTGCTAATGTGAATAGTTGAAAAATGAAACAAATTCATTTCAATTTTTTTTAACAATGTAAAAGTTTTCTTTCTATACATGATGATAGATGTAGTAGTTTATTGGAAGTTTTTAATGTAATTATTTGGCATATGGGGTGTAATCAAGATAAAGTAAACAATCAAATTACCTTTGTAGCCGACATTCTTTCAATAGATTTTCAATTGGTTTTCTAAATGCAAGTAGTTATAAAATCTAATTTTTGTAGTGTGAACTTTTGTTTCAAGAATGTGTTAAACATGTTTTAACAAAAACAAAATATAATATTTATTTGATGACATTGTTAAGTATACAATGATTTTTATATTTTAAATTAATACAACATTTATTTATTTCATTAAAAATTTAAAAACAATAGTAGGTTTGAAGTTTGAACACTTTAAATGAACTTATCAATTAAAAAAATACTTGTTATTTACTTTTATTATATGAAAGTTTTTCAAATTTTGTATTCAACTTACTGTAAATTCAATGTAAGCAAAATGGTTTCATAATGAAACTTATGCAAATTTAATATCTTGTGCTTAAGTCAAAATTTGTATCATTTTTAGATTGGATTTTGATATGCCACTTTTTTCTGATCTACTTTATCAAGTTTTCGTCTTGTGACATTTATGAACCTTTCTAAGTATGTTTTCATCATGTGAATGTCTTTTATTATATGTCTAAAATTTCACTTGTTTTCACTTATTAAATTTTCATTTGATCTTTATTTGTTGCATCTCGGGTTATATTTTTGATCTTACATTATCAAGGTGTGATTAATAAAATTAAATCAAGTTCATTGCTCTTTGCACCAATGATGTTGGAGATTTGAACTTTTCTTCATAATTGTATACTTTTGTTGTTTTACATAGACTTTATATAATTTTATTGTATAATTAAAAACTACATTATTGATAAAAGATGAAATTGATCTAATTAAGATTTGGGCATTATAATAGTTAGTTGGATAGAAATCGGACTTACAATCACTTGCCATTGATGGTTGAGTGCCTATAAATAATAGGCCCTTGTTAAATAGATAAATTGTATTTCCCGAAGGTGAATATATTTTAAAAAGGTATTTATACACTTGTCCATGTTAGGTACATATTAAAATAACTTAATAACCTACCTTTTTGAAGCCTATAATGATGAATATAGGTCTACGTAAAAAGCCACCATTTTGAGAAACAAAGATAATAGGGCAAAGAGGAGAGGTGGGGGGGAAGGGGGATTTTGGCTAAATTTGGAACCTTGCCAAGGGTGTTACACTTGTTAATTATGAAAATAATTGAACCTATATTTACTCTTTTGCGGCTTCTTTGATTCTTGAAAACCAACAATGGGAAAAGTTTATGGATATTATGATGAGTGAATAGTGACAATAGATGTATTGCAAGGTTTAACAATGGAGAAAATGAAAAACACACACACGTGCATGCATGTGCACATACATGTGCACAATAATTGATTGTATGTTATATACAAATTTCCAATTCATTGTGCATTGAATTGTGTTAGCTCCCGAATGGATAAGCAAGGGACACGAAATATTAATTTATACAAAAAATGATGGTGTTTCCAAATACTCAAGACAATTTTTTTCCCCAATTTACATGATTAGGCGAATAGTTGAAAAAACAGCTTGCTTGTTGTAGGAATATGGAAGGAATAAATTGTTTGCAGACCTGGTGGCCTTCTTCTTTTGAAGCTCAGAGTTCATGTTTGGTGGAGTTCATAATAGTTCAGAACCTCCAAATTTATGAATATTTGCAATCAAAAGTTCTATGTGAATGCCATTATGATGGTGTCTGTATGTGAAAGAAATTTGGAGCATGTTTGGGAGTTCATCCATAGTAAAACACAAAAAATGTGTTGACTTCTGAAAGAGTAGCAGACATAGTATTTGTCTTTAGAAGCTTGCAATCAAAAGAAAGAATTTTCTGATTCTTTAGTATAAAGAAGAATATATAAGCCATGATGATGATGAGCAGACATTAATTGATATTAGCTGATTGTATAGAGCCTAAATTTAGGGATTGTGTACCTAAAAACAAAATTTTAAATTAATTTTTAACAAGTGAAATTGTGCTAAGATAGCTAACAGAGAAGATTAAGAAAAGGGAGTTGACAACATAAGGATTGAGTCCAGATACATAAGAAGATAATGAAAAAATTAGCACCCAAGAATGGGAAACTTGAGTATACCATCTTTTCTCAGGTAGGTCTGAGTTTGATTGTCTTTCCTGCATTGACAAAGAGATTTGATCAATTTAATGCAGATTCAAGAGAGGTAGCTGCAGGTAGATTAAGTTTTTTGCTGCAGAGATGTGTCATTGCCCAAACCCAGACTTCCAGCTAGCACCGCTTCGCTTGCTCAAGTATTCATCGGTTTGCATTCTCAAACAGTTGCATCTGAACCTCAACATGTGCAAGGAATTTACAGTAGGTTGTTACACTGAAACCCAATAGACTGATGGAAGTCTTCCTCACAAGCCTGAGAAAAATTCCAAAATCTATGCAGATTAAGTTCAATGCCCAAAAAAAACTGAAATTTTATGATGACAAAACAAAACAAACTTCAGAATTCAACACATGTGAAGAGAGCAATTACTGGTAGGCTTGAACTTGAGAACAAAATTTCCCCAGACTAGGTTTATCAAAGAATTCAAAGCTTAATTTAGTATTTCCGCACTAACTTAGACCATCTTGTCACAGAAGGACAAGGAAATCAGCAAAGGCACACAATGTACTTGCTACTGTAAAAGCCACCAAACAGAAACATACTCTGGGGTACCACTCTTTGTGAACAGTGATACACAGAAAACAGGGGTGTTGACACAGCTGAGGATTTCACCACATTGCAGAGCATTGCAAGTCCTGATTATTGGATTACAAACTAAAATGTCTACTCTTGTGGAACTGGAAATTATTGACTCAATCCATGTTCCCCAAAGGATCTATACCTCCTTGAAGTGTATATAACACCCAGTGCAAAAGAAAGAAAAAACCAGGCTGCAACCCAATTGCTGTTCAATGCAAGCTATTGCATTAGTAAAACAGAAACTCCTCCATTGCTGAAAAATGGACTAATGAATGCATCCACACAGTTTGTCCAAAGCAGCTCCTGAATCCTTCTTCAAAGTTCTACTCTCTTTACAACATTTAGGAGAGCAGAGTGACTCTCCGGACAGAAAATAGTTGAACTGAAGCAAGCAGTTTCCTGACATGTACAAGTATTTGAACATCTACAAATGTACTGGTCAGGTCTCAACAGGAAGAAATCTAGAAAACCAAAAGTGTGCTGTTGAAGCTCTCACTGATCTCAAGCCTTATGAAGTGTGCTCGTGATCTCTCTCACTGAAGCACCTCAAGCATTTCTAGATTTCCTCATGTTTTGTAAATCATATACACCTGTGAGTCTCTACTAGTGACCTAAATCCTGAGCCTAGCTTGCTCGTAAAACTCTCTATCTAAATCTTGTTCTGGGTTTTTTCACCTATTTGGTATCTAGGAAAGGTGCAGACTTGCACACACTTGCAAGCACTGTTTATTCATGAAACGTGTTTGACATGGGAAAAATCCAAGACCTCCTCTTCTCTGAAGCTTGCACAAAACACCCATAGGCTGCAGTATGGGTCAAGCTTCAAGGGTTGTGGTCTCAATGCCACAGACATAGTCTAGTCTAGAGAGGAGCATCACCAGACATTCATTGTTTGAATTGAATAAGCTGAGCTGCTTCCCTTTCACTCAGATTTGTATTGCTGCTTCCAAATTTCAAACCTCAGGGCCATGAAACAAAGCTTCAATTGATTCTATTGCTGCTGCTGTCAGCCATGATCAAGGTTCATCAGTCATCAACAAGCTTTCATCAATTTGTTGCCATTCCCTGAAAAAATGTTCCAGCAAATTTAGGTTGAATAGGGAGGTGGGAAAGATGTAGTACTTGCAACTGTTAAGACTTTCTGTGACACAAACACATGAGCAAAAACCCAGCTAAGAATCATCTGCAGGCATCAGAGCTTCACCTTCATGACACCTCCATGGTCAGTGCCACCATTGCTTCCATTCTCCGTGTTGGAGAAGAAATGGATAGCTGTAGTGCCATTACTAGTGGAACCAGGGGGTCCTCCAGCTATGGCCGCACCATCTCCAGCAGCTGGAAGCTGCTGCTGCTGCTGCATCCCAACAATGATTCCAGCCTCCCTGTGTACAACAAGGCCACCAGTGGGATCATCTTCGTCATCATCATCATCATCATCATCATCTTTCCTGCAGTTGTCTCCACCACCATGTTGCTGATGATGATGATCAGGCAGCTGCTGCAGCAGATGGTGATCTCCCTGAGACTGCTGCTGCTCATCATCAACCTGCTTGCTTCCAGGTTGCTGCTTGCTCATGCTGGGTGAGGAGGTTCCAAGAGTACCATTGTGGTAAAGAGTGTCAAGTTGGTGGAAGTAGGGACATGTTTTGGAATTCTCAGGTCGTTTCTTGCTACTCTCTTTGATCTTCCTGAAGTACTTGTTCACATTCTCCCACTTCTCCTTACACCTTTTGGCATTGCGGACGTATCCCAGACATGACATCCCTGTGCTGATCTCTTCCCACAAGGGCCCCTTGGGCCCTGTTTCTTGAAACCTTGGCTCCATGCTACTCCGCAAACGGATCAGAGCATGCACTTCAGGTGTAGGCCACCTTTTGCTGCTGTGCAGATCAAAAGAGGACCCATGATGATCTAAATTCTCAGGTTCATCCTCTTGGTGGAGCTGCTGTTGTTGCTGTTTCTGATGTTGGGTGTGATGAGCCCGACTTGGTTGGGACACATGGGTGTTGGGTATAGCTTGGAATGGAGAAGGAGGAAGAGGAGGAGGAGGAGCAAGAGGAGAAAGAGGAAGAGCAGGAGGAGGAGGTGGAGGGGGAGGCAACTGTGGAAGCTGCAAAGTGTGTCCTGTCACCTTCTGCAGAGCTGCAACAAGTGCAGCATCTCGACTGACTGCAAGATTGTGTTGCTGGATGCGAAGTTCATGATCCCGGGCCAAATGTGCCATCTCTTGTCTCTTCCACGCTTCTTCTCGCACCAACCTTTCCTGCTCTCGGCGTTCTATGGATTCCAGAAACTTGCGTTGCATTGCATCTTGCTTATCCATCAGCTTCTTCATCAATGACTCAAAGAACAAAACCTTTCTAGAGGTGCTGTTGTTGCTGCGGTGGGGTCGTCCCACGCCTCCTGCACTCTGCTGCTGCTGCTGGCGCATCATGAGCTTCCTTTTCTTGCTCCTCTCAGCATCACCACCACCACCACCATCATCATCATCATCATCATCAAGAAGGTCAGATTCTCTTCCCAGCTGAGGTCCATGATCATAATTATCTTCGGAAGAATCCGAATCAGCTGCAGCAGCAGCAGTCGAGGTTGCATGATTCTCTACTGCAGCTCTGAACAGACCCACTGCATGATCAGCTATCCCCGCGGCCTGGTGCAGGCCTGATCCTCCTCCTGCTGATTGCGTAGACTGAAGAATTGCTGCAGCAGCTCCTGCATCATGATGATGATGATGATCAACTGCTTTGTTGCGATGCTGATGATGATCACCACCGTAAAGAGCATCCAACTCGCTGAAGAAGCGATAGTTCTTCCCATCTTGTCGTCTCCCTGCCTGACCACTCTTGGTTTTCTTGTAGTACTTGTGAATGTTCTCGAACTTCTCCTTGCATTTCTTTGCACTCCGATTGTACCCAAACTCTGCAAGCCTCCTGCAACAAAAAACGCAGATATGTCCCACAACAACAAAAACTGTGGTCAGTTGGTTATGATCTGAAGAACCGATTAGACTCGTGAACTTCCGGAGAGCTCAGACAGGACGAAGAAGAAGAAGAAGAAGAAGAACCTCCTCGGGCTCATCTGCAACACTGCCCATAATGCAGCTTTTTTTTTCTTTTCGCAAGAGCTGCAGGAAGAAGAAGAGGTTCTTTACCGAGCCACTTCTTCCCAGAGAGGACCTTTGAGTCCAGAATCTCGAAAGCTGGCGTCCATTTTGGATCTGATCTTGATGAGGACAAGAGTCTCTTGTCGAGGCCACCGGTTCCCTGCTGCAGCTGATGATCCGTCTCCAAGCGGCGGCGTGCTCCTTCCTCCGCCGTCGTCTCCTCCTCCTGCTGCTGCAACAAGTTCAGTGCCTAGTAGTGCTGGATCATTATCGTCGTCGTCGTCAACGACGTCAGTTGCTGTTGTTGTTATATGCAGCAGCGGCGCAGGTTCATGGCCTAGCACCAAGTCTCTCGCTGACACTGCTCCTGCTGCTGCACGAGTCAGTTGTTTGCTGAAACTAGCTGCTAGAGGTCTCGTTGCCATGGGACCAGGCGACGGAGCTCCTGTTGTTGCTGCTTCCGGGGAGTCTGGCACTGGTCCTCCTCCTCCTCCTCCTCCTCCCAAACCTAGCTGCTGAACCATTTGCTGCTGCTGCTGCAGTTGTTGTTGATGTTGTTGGTGCTGCGCATGTTGGTGTTGTTGCTGATGCGGGGAATGCGAAGCGTGAAGCTGGTGCTGGTGCTGGTGCTGTTGTTGTTGTTCTTTTTGTTGTTGCAGTTGCAGTTGTTGATGATGATGATAGTAAATGTGTTGCTGCTGGTGACTGGGGTGGCTGTGAGCCGATGAAGGCGAGAGAGAAGAGTCATGAGAGAGCGAGAAAAGCTGATGAGGTCCAGGAGGATGCTGCCTCATGCCCAACAGAAACTGTGGGACCTCATTCACTCCATACTGCCCCGGAGATTGCATCTTCAATCTCTCTCTCTCTCTCTCTCTCTCTCTTCGT
>Ga0209208_10005636_pt1 | contig 17394 bp, 25 predicted proteins | sample S1TSphfallax_3_FD_187694 | JGI IMG/M metagenome (GOLD analysis project Ga0209208, IMG submission 187694) | Host-associated microbial communities from peat moss isolated from Minnesota, USA - S1T2_Fd - Sphagnum fallax MG (SPAdes) (version 2) | ecosystem: Host-associated > Plants > Peat moss >... | reverse complement strand
TTCAACACTACTAATTATGGACAATTTAACACTAACAGATTGACAACAGAAAGAAACAGGGGGATTAAGTGTTTAAAAAAGTACACTTTGCAACATCCGATATTGACATGTCTTTTTCAATGTCTCATAATGCAATTCTTATAAAGCTTAAAATAATATGAGAATATAAAATATGCAGTTAGTCGGATACGCTAGGGTTAGTTCGGTTGGTCAATCTTTGGAAGTACAACTCGATAAGCTTGCTCACTGTAATAAACTATTTCAGGAAAAAGCTAGCGGTAACTTAAACCAACGCCCCCAGTTACAAGCATGCCTAGAATATGTCAGAGAAGGCGACACATTAATAGTTACTCGTCTTGATCGCCTTGCACGTTCAACTCTGCATTTATGTCAAATTGCCGATATTCTTGCTCGTAAAGAAGTACATTTAAAGGTAATTGACCAAAATATTGATACTAGCGATGCAACCGGTCGTCTTCTTTTTAATATGCTAGCTGCTATCAGTCAGTTTGAAAATGAAATACGCACCGAACGCCAAATGGAAGGTATTATCAAGGCAAAAGAAAAAGGTGTGGGCTTCGGTAGAAAAAAACAACTTAAAGCAACTGATATCACTAATTTACACCAGAAACGCCAAGACGGCATACTGATAAAAGATTTAATGCGGGAATACAAACTATCTAAAGCTACTATCTACCGCTATTTACAAAACACCAGTCAATAGACAATAATCACCCACCAACTTTATTTAAGGTTACAGCTGATCGGTTTTAAATTCGCTGTAACCCTCATAGTAATAGCTGATATCAATACCTTTCATAAATAGGGTGCGATCATGGATTTGCTCGGTCAATGCCTGTCTTAGTAAATTTTTTATTTCAACGTCGTTAACAACACTACGTTCCATAGCCGAAAGATACTCTTTCTTATCTACTAAATTCCAATCAATCACTTGTATTATTTCTTTTTTTAGTATTAGATCTAACCAGATACGCATAGCACGTCCATTACCTTCTCTAAACGGGTGAGCAATATTCATTTCAACATATTTTTCTATAACTTTGTCAAAATTGTTTTGCGGCATACTGTCAATATATTCCAACGCTTGTTTAAGGTACATAAGAGGCGCAAAACGGAAATTACCCTTTGCGATGTTTACCGTACGAATTTTACCGGCAAAGTGATAAATATCTTCAAACAAATAAGCATGTATGAAAGCAAGCCCTGCAAAAGTACCAACTTCTACCTTATTGATATCTCCGCTATCAAAAAGCTGCTTTGCCTTTTGTTTACCGACTTTTTCCTCTGCTTTAGCTAGGTCAATCTGATTATTAATATTTAGCTTATTTTCTAATGTCATATAATTTTTTGTAAATAAATTAAGCGTTTTAATACTCAGTTGGCTGCTCGTAAAAATACATTACTTACTTCAAGCACATGATTGTTGCCGCTTCTATCTTATCCTGATATTTTTCAGTATTTTGTACATTTCCATAACGATTGGAAAATCGGCTATAAGCATCAAATACTTCTATAGGTATATTTATTGGGCCGCCATAGATTTTAGAGCGTAAGTAATTAATTTCTTCTTCGATGTTATCTTCCGTAAGTTCAATATACCAAGCCCTCTGTTTGCCGTTTTGGTTCATATTCCACCTATAACCATGCGCCTTTAATAGCTCCTTGCTTTCATAAGGAGTATTAGTTGCCCATAATCTAAACCTTACGGCTAACGCACTTGTAAGTAATTGTTTAAAAACCTGCTGTTGTGAAATAGGTAATTTTTGCGCTAAAATATGTACCCCTGCTAAACAGTCAGTTATTGCTCTGTGCCCTTCGAAAAAGAAATTGTATTTATAAGCAATGTATTCAAGTTTATGGCTTGAGATACCTTCACTTGTCCAGTTTATATCATACATCAAGCAACCCCAAGCTTTAGGTGCAATAGTAGGAAAGGTCATTTCAAAGAAAGCCCTATCAAACTGAGCGTTATGAGCAATGATTATATCTACATCGTTTAAATAAGAATCTAGATCATCTTCATTTATCCGATGGTCTTTTACCATATCATCAGTAATACCGGTTAGTTTTATAATCGATCTCGGTATTGGTATACCAGGGTCTTGGTAGCTGTTGAATTCATCCAATAACCGAAAAATACGCCCGTCTTCGTTATATTCAAACTTTACCATTCCTAGTTCTATTAATTTATCCGTGGCGTGGGATAGTCCCGTGGATTCAATGTCTAAAAATACTCCTATCAATTTTTTATCGGTAGAACTATCAGTGTTATACGCTACCGGTCTGTGATATTTTTTGATGATACGATACTCACCGCTTTGGCGGAGTCGCTCTGTTATGTCTTCAAGTATCTTATTTTGCATAATTTATTCCACAAGAGGTGTAGAGCTATCGTTATTATATCAATTTAATATTAGCTGCCGATAACTTGCCATACTGCTTTTCAGTTTCAAAACTGACTTTCTGTCCCGAGTCAATATTCTTAATACCGGCTTGTTCTAGAGCTGAGATATGAAGAAACACATCCCTTGATTTATCGCTAGGCTCTATAAAGCCGTAACCTTTAGTAGCATTGAACCATTTAATAGTCCCAGTTTGCATAAGTGTTTATACCTTAAATAATCGTTATTTGTTGCAGGCATCCTTTAGCTTCTGACCGACCTTAAACCTTGGTTGATTATAAGCAGCAATTTGCAATTCCTCACCAGTTCTAGGATTACGACCTGACCTTGCTGCCACTTTACCGATACTAAAATGACCGAAGCCAATTAGTGAGATTTCCTTACCTTGTCCCATTGCATCAATTACTGAGGAGGTAAATATATCAATAGCCTTTTCTGCTTCTCTTTTTGTGCATCCATGCCTGCTTGCGATATGGTCTATAAATTCTTGTTTTGTCATAATTATTCTTTTTTTTATTAATCAGTATGTTTTATTTGGTAAATCAAACTATTACAAGCTCAAAGCTTATTATTATTCAAAGTACTAGGCCGCTTTCTCTTTACTTCAGAAAGGTTATAAAGTTTTATGTAATTGTTTAAAATATACTCAGACACTTTCAATTCGTGATACACTTCTCTTTTAGTTTTACTGTTATTTAAAAGTTTCTGTATCTCACTAGGTCTATAATTCTCCTTAAGATACTCAAGATCATTCAATATTTTTTTACTCATGTTCATTCGCCATCGCAGGTCTAAATAAATAAGCTAATTCTTATTTTTTAGCTTTAATATTTCCTCAAGGCTTAACCCTGTGACGGAAGAAATGAGCTTATCGTCTAGTTCCTGTTTTAGCATGTTAATTGCGGTTTTTTTTACTCCTTTAGACTCTCCTTCGGCTCTAGCCGCATTAAGTATATCCTGTGAATGAACTGACTGTTTCTGATAATATATATACTCGTTACGTTCCTCACTACTCATTTTTATCACCGATAAACGCTCGGCTACTTTCGCCATGTAAGGCGATTTAAACCCCTGCTTGATTTCTGAATGTTTCATCACATATAGCCACTCGTCTATTTCACTATTAATCACATCATCAAACATAGGAACAGAGATAAAAAAGTATTCAGGGAATACATTAGGCGTATTAAATATAACCAACCCCTCATTAGCAATACTTACTTCTACAGGGTGTTTTGTATCTACTTCATGAACAATAGTTTTGCCATGGTAAACAGGTTTTTGCATTTCTTTAGTAGAGAAATACAGCAGGCTAATATGGAATATCTTCTTTATCGTAGTATAATCCTGATTGCCATAGATGCCGTCAACTACAAGTCTTGAGCTATTAAAACAGGCTTTGTGCATGAAGTTAGGCGTATAAGCTCTTTCTATCTCTACAATATATTTATTACCCTCTCCGTCCTCTACCACAAGATCGGCAATAGACTTTTTCATTTCCAGACCTTCCTTGTTGCTCTCAGTATCAAGAAGTGCATTAATCTTTATAGGAGGATATCCTTGGGAAGCAAACAAGGCAGAGATAAACCCTTCAATGATGTCATAATCACCTTTGTTTTTTAATAGGTATTTAATGGCAAAATCAAAGCTAATTAGCGGTTTTTCCATATTACGTTCTTAAGTCTGTTAAGCTGTTATATTGCTATTATATAGCACGGCAAGCCCTGATACCAGATATTAAGTATATTTATACTATTTTTTCTCTGTTATTATTCACAATACTTATAAAGTGGTTTATTAGTGCTTTGTACTATTTTAAGCCTTAAGCATCTGTATCAACTAGTTTATATTTGCCATTTGTATTCTGCTCAAGCCATTGCCCCAGTTTATCCAATGATACGTGTGTATCGGTAGAATACAACCAGTTTAAAATCATGTTTTTAGGTAATGTCGAGCCTTTATTATTCATAATGATAAGTGTTTTATTTTCTTAGTGCGATGTTAGTTAAGTAAGATTAGACAGCAATATAAGCCAAATAACAAAAAAATGATAACCTAAAAAATAATGGAATAAAAAAACTAATCAAGGAAATTAGAAGTTCACAAAGCGTACTTATCCATAGGAGAAAAAATCTCCTATGCTCCGCTCAAAGTAAGGAATTAAACTAACTAAGATATTCTTTCCTTAAATCTAATGGAATGGACCTACCCAATTTACAGAATGAGGAGCGAATGCTAATCTTCTAGAGTAGGAAATGAATCCTAAACAACAAAAGGGAGGCCCATATGGAAGTTACCACAATAGGAATAGATATTGCAAAAAGAATTTTTCAATTACACGGTGTAAATAACAATGGTAAGACAGTATTGAAGAAAAGATTGATGAGAGATCAAGTATTAATTTTTATGTCTAACCTGCCCAAGTGTCTAGTTGGGATAGAAGCTTGCGGTGGTTCTAATTATTGGGCACGAGAGCTTAGTAAGTTAGGACATGAAGTAAAGCTAATGGCTCCACAATTTGTGAAACCTTATGTTAAAACAAACAAAAATGATGAGGCGGATGCTGAAGCTATATGCGAAGCGGTAGCAAGGTCTAATATGAGATTTGTACCTATTAAAACTGTAGAGCAACAGGATATGTTATCAATCCATAGAGTTAGAGCTAGGTTAGTAAAAAATCGTACTGCTCTTGCTAATGAAATCAGAGGATTATTGCTTGAGTTTGGTATTATTATTCCGCAAGGAATAAACAAGATTGTAGACAAACTAACTGAAGTTTTGGATAGCGATCAGTTAAGTGGCATAAGTTATCAAACATTTAGTGATTTAAAGGAAGAGTACATTACTAATGATAAGCGAGTTAAGGAATTAGAAAACCGATTAAAAATATTATCAAATCAGTGTAGCTTATACAAAAGATTGCAAGAAATTCCTGGGGTTGGATTAATAACTGGAACTGCCCTTATAGCCTCAATTGGTAATGCTAGCTGTTTTAAAAATGGCAGGCAATTAGCATCCTGGCTAGGCTTGGTACCAAGACAAAATTCTAGTGGAGGAAAAACAAAATTATTAGGTATTAGTAAAAGAGGTGACGTATATTTACGTAGTTTATTGGTTCAAGGAGCAAGGGCTATACTTAATGCTAAATTGCGGTATATAAGCAAAAAGGATCAAATTCATGCAAATTGCAGTAAATTTACTGAATGGATATGTAATTTATCGGAGCGTTGTGGCTCAAATAAAACAGTTGTAGCAATTGCAAATAAATTAGCCAGAGTGATATTTGCAGTACTTAGCAGTGGTAATGCTTACTTAGAACAGAAAGTTTGTAATTAGACAATTATAGAAGAAATATTTAAAGAATTCCAACCTGGAATATGCGTGAGAGAGTAATATTGATGGTAAATAAGACAAAACTTAGCCTATAACAAAACTGGTTATTACAGGGGCTCTTTAGAAGCCGTGAGTCTGATAAGTATTAGTTTGTAGGTAGCGTAATCCATCAGGGCCATTTTAGTTAATTATACCTAAAATAGGCCGGATACATGACTGCATTTTGATTATTTGTTATTAAATGTTATTTTTTTCTTGCATTATCGGGTAAGTCCATACATGTAAATAATTAAAAAGCGATGGATTCATGGTTTATCTAGCCTAGTTAGATATTTTTATTGACTGTTATTTTAACATTTTATTTAGTTATTTATAAACTGACCTATATATTCCTCACAAATCCTTTTCGTTATATTTTGCAGATAATTCACTCTTTCAATAAGAAAAAGTAGTTGTTCCTTACTAATTTTATATTCTTTGCTATACCTAGCTTCTATGTAAGCTCTCTCAAGTAGTTTAAATGCCTGTCGTTGATCAACGCTCGAATGAGGAAAGACTTGCCACAATTCAGCATTATAATTTCCCGCTAGACTACCGAGCTTTCTTATGTCATGTAATTTTATTTTATAACCGGAAAAAACAAGCATAATGGCACTATAAAAGCTTTCCGTTGCCTGATGCAGATAAAATGCTCCTCTATTAAGGCTATTCCTTTGTAAAGCGTTAAGCGTATCAATTAAAAATTCACTCCCACTCTCAAACCACTGCTCAAAGTCCTCTTTGGCCATTTCTCTTCTGTGCTTGAAGGATAATTTCTTGGCCTCGCTCAAGGTAAATTCCCCGCTATCATAAAGTAGGACGCCTTCTTTTTTTATATCAGAGTAAAAATAACGTCCATTTTCTAATTGCCTATTAACATAATCAATTGATTCAAATATTAACGTTATCCATGGCTTTTTAGAAAACAGGTCATGTACTAGCTCTCTTTCTAATCTTTTCTCTATTCTTGGCTCGGCATATGCTATATGCTTCCCTTTTTTTAAAACCACCATAATATCAAGGTCACTTTGATAACTATAAGTAATATGCCCCTTGGTATATTCATCGCTTACCCAGTCCCCTCTTGCATATGAACCAAAAAGAATAATCATTGCTATTGTATCTCTACCAGCTATTAGAATTTCAGAGGTAACCTGATCAAGTAGCGGTTTTATTGAAAGCGATCGCTCTGGAAGGGTGGTTTTCATTTACTAGCAAATTAATTTCTGTTTTTAAGCTTTAATACTTCTTCTAAGCTTAAGCCAGTTACCGAAGAAATGAGCTTATCGTCTAGCTTCTGTTTTAGCATGTTGAGAGCTGTTTTTTTTATTCCTTCTTCAATACCTTCCTGTTTACCAATTGAGATACCTTGAACAATTCCCTCTTCCTTAGCTTTCTCTGTAGCTTTTTTTAAAGTATTAGCCTCTATTCTTAGCCATTTAAGGTGATCTTCGTAAAGTTCCCTTTCCTCTTCGCTAAAGTTCAACACATCTAATACATGCAAAGCTTTCTTCAGTGTGTCGTTATCCAGTTCCTTCGGTAATCGATCTGCTGTTAGTAAATCGTGCCTAGTTAAAAAAGCAACCCATATATCAAGGGCATTCTTGGTTTTTGCAACTATATCCTGTAATTCCTCATTTGAATCGCTAGTAAATTTATTCAGCTCTATAGTATGTAATTCCAAATCCTTAAAATAGGCAAAACCGTTATCTTTTTCCGTAATATGGAAAACATTATGATAATTCTTTGCTTCGACTATTGAGGTGAAATTTAAAATATGAATACCGATAGCTTTTGAAAGCCTGGAGTAATCTTCGGCTACTTTTAGCTGCTCAGTGTATAATTTTGCCCAGTAATATAAGGCTCTCTTATCATAGTCCGCCTCATCACTGATTTGTATTTCAATGTTAAATCTTTTGCCATCAAAGCCTTTGGCTTTAATATCAAGTATTGATAATTTATCCTGTCTAAAGTTCTTGGGGTTATAAGGATTAAGTAAGGTAATATCTTCTACCTGATCGTCTTTGCTGACAATTGAATTAATCAGGGATATAAGCAAGTCCTTATTCTCTTCTACTCCAAAGATTTTCTTGAAGGCCAAGTCAACTCGAGGTGATATTTTTTCCATAATGATTGCTAAAATTTATTGACTTTACTTTATCATAATGTGTGGTAATACACAAAGGTACTTATTACAACAGCTTTAATGGTTGTTATATTTTTGTTAAAAACCCTTTTATATTCGAAATAGTTATAGTTTTTCCTTTTGCTAACCACCACGCTTTATTAGCTTCGAATAAAAATGTATCAAAGTCAGATTGATCAATTTCGTTTTTAGGTCTAAGTAGTCTAGTTATTAGTTCAGTTTCTACTTCAATAAATTTATTATTTTTACTTAACAATAAAACATTTTGCTCAATTATCTTACCGAACATAACACCCTCTTTATATAAAACTATGTAGCCTTTACTCCTTATTGCCGTAACATCAGACATCGGAGACAATATTTCAAGTATTTTGGCAACAAATTCTTCCTGTACCATAAATCAATTATTCTAGTTTTATTAATAAATATTAAGATTATTTCACCTAGAAGTATTTGTACAGCTAATAATTTGATTATCTATTTATTAACCTTTTTCCTGTATATTTCCACACACTAAATGATTAAACATTTTTTTTCTTCCTAGAAAATGGATAAATACATAATTAGAACAATTATTGTAATTATGACTTCTATAGGTCAAGTGGAGTATCGTATGCACGATCAATTCACAGGTATTTATAGAGATGGAATATTGTTTGCAAAAATACATGCTGAGGGATTTTATCTATTAAATAACCCGAATACATTTATTAAAATTGATAAAAAAGAAGAGATTAAAGACCAATTGAAACAAGCTTATAATATTGCTTTAGTATCTGCCTGAACTAAAAATATGAAACTTGATCTGTTTGCAACAAAAGGTACTTATTTTTCTGTTATTTTCAATTTTTATTATTAGAACTTAAAAAAATTAGGTTAAATTATAAATTACCATAACGGTTATACATCTTTTAAGGTAAGGCAATTATTTTATAGTTGCCTTATTTTTAAATAAATCACTTTTAGGTCAAATCTTAGCTTTTTTGATATTTCTTCAATTGTATCCCAGTAATTAGTCTCTATCCATTGTAAACTTAAAATTATAGACATTCTCTACAACGTATTCCACGTCTTCTATATCAGGATTAGATCTTATGATTTTTAATTGAATTATTAACCTTTTGTATATATATTCTGGCTACTCCTTTAGGTAACAATAATCTAAAGGAGACTAAAGAAGCTTAAAACTCAATTTCGATTTCTTCCTCGTAATTATACCTTTCCTGCTTGCCTACTTCACTTAATCAGTTTTGGTGATTTTAAATAGTTTTTGTTTGAAATTACCTTTTGACCTGTTTTATCTTCAAGTTCCAATCTTGCTGTTTTTGCAATCTTACCTCCTGCTTTACTTGCCTTTTTATTTTCAGTCAGTCCTTTTGCGTTCATGCTTTCGGCAATTTGTCTGGTTGATAATTCAGCAAGAGCGGTAAACAATAACTCTGCTTCTATCATGTGGTCTCGTAGATTATGTTTCTTTTCCAAACCTTTTAATTTCTGATGCTTATTTATGCTACTACCAAAGCATTCCTGATGAATAATGTTTGTTAAGGTAGCGTACTCTTTACCTTCTTTTATATCATGGTCTTTCCAATAATCAGTCAACTTGTTTCTAGTCTCCTGACCTGACATTCTCCGTTGTATCCATTCATCGCTACGACCGTGCTTTCTCCAGTTATCCCTTGCTCTATTAATCGATCTTTCAGGGTCGGCAATTTCTTGTATACGCTCATAACCGACTTTAGCAAGCCACAACTTAAAAGGCTCTGCTTTAGGTGATGGGATTGATTGTATAATACGGAATAACGACTCGGTATTCGCACAATCAGTTAAGTATTTTTTACCATCAGAAGCTTTTAATTTCAGTTGTACGATTTTTCCGTACAACTCAGAAAAGCCCTCTTGTTCGGTAATTTGCTTTTTTAAATCAGACCAATAACGTCTAGGGTTAGTACTATCGGTTAATGCACCTACAACATCAATAACCGAGAAAAACCATGTATCAGATTTCTTGTCATAGATTTTACGAATCTTGTGGTCTTCAAAAAGAGTTAAATCATTTTTTGTCATTTCTTATCACTTAAAAATATCGTTATGTGTACCTGTACGCTCTAGTCGCAGCACTTCGTCATCTAAATAATAAACCAGTAACCAGTCAGGCTCTATATGACATTCCCAGTAGCCTTTATATTTACCTATTAATTTATGAAGGCAATACTTTTCCGGTAGTAACAAGTGATGTTCTATTTTTTTATCAATATTAGCTTCTAATACCTCAAGCAACTGATCTAGTTTATTTAAATCTTTTCCTTGCTTAATCATTAGTTTCAACTCTTTTTCGTACCTATTAGTAGCTACTGTTTTAATCATTTATTTGCAACCCTTCTTCTTTTAGTTCTTTTTTAACCTTTTTAATCATATCTTTAAAAGAAGAATATTCGTTAATACCAATACCTTTTCTTGATTCTTCAATAGCTTTTATGGTTTCACGATTGGGTACTTTATCCTGATCAATTTTTTTGTATATGGCATCTCTTACAAAATCTACTACAGTTACTTTTTTTCGTGCTGTATGTATTTTGAGATAATGGTGTAATTCATTTGGTATATCTATACTTAGTCTAGTCATTTTTGATTCTCTTGGTTTTTATTACTTACTTAAGTATATAAGTAAATATATTAACTGTAAACAAAAACCAAGCTTTGATTTTTTTATTTTATTATTAAGTTTTTTGTGTATATATTTTGCCTACTCCTCTAGGTCAAATAATTTAGAGGAGACTAAAAATAATACTTATTTTACTGTCATTAAGATAAGAAATAAAATCTAACTTTTTAATTTTTATTACTAATTTTCTTTCTTTAATTTAGTTTCTAAATCTTACTTTTAGCTAACCATCAGGACTTAGTAGCTTTAAACAAGAATGAATCACACTCAGAGTGGTCAAGTTGATTTTTAGGTTTAAGTAGTCAGTTATTTTTAAAATCAGTTTTATATAACTCAATAGCATCTTCCACAGCTAAGGATATTCTGAATAATTGTTGAAATTGGTTAGTTTCCTGTAAGGAATTTTTTAAAGCTAAAAGATAACAAGCTTGTAACCTAGTGTTTATGGGTATCTGGTCATTATCTACAATATTTTCAATATAATTTAACGAACTTTCTATTATTTCTTCAGGTTCTGGAAAGTTATTACTTTTAAAATAATTGTAAATTGATCTAGCAATTATTTTTCGACCATTTAGGCTAAAGAACACCCATTGCCATATTGAATCTTTAGCCCATAAAATCAAATATAACATTTGAAAAGTTATAAAACACAATAAAAAATTTAAAACTTTTTCTGATTCATTCCCAAAAAAACAAAATATTAGTGAAAAAAAGAATTCTGGTACAAGGCTAAGAAAAATATTTAAATAGTATTGTCTTTGTACTTTATTTTGTATTTGTATACCTAAAAAATGATTCATATTAATTGTTAAATCTTAAATAGAATCAAAAATAATAAAACTACAATTACAAATAATAAAAGCGTATTTGTTTTTTTTAATATATAAACTTGAGAATTTAACGAAAAGATATGCATTGCAATAAATGATAATAATATATCTTGTTTAAACCCTCCTGTAGATTTATCTACAATAAATTGTTTATTAACTTCAGCTATGTTTCTAAAATGCTCCGTTACCCAAGCTTTAGCTTCAAAATCCTCTCCAAATTTACTTAATTCATCTTCAAGCCATTTAGGAAGCCCTTTTCTATCATTTTTATATCCTATATACATTTTAATTTTGATTTAAATAAATTCGATAATTTTATATATGTATTTATCTTTTATAGCTTTTCTATTCTAAAATAACATCATCAAAATATTGTTCTACTAATTCCTATGAACTTTAAATCTAAATTTTTTGCCAGTTCTATAATTAGCTCTCCGTATCGCTTTATTATTTCCTCCTGAACAAATAAATTTGGAGCTTTTAGCTCAATAGTTCTATTACGCTCATCAATAATAGGAGTTAGCCTACTAAACCAGTTGTTGTAAACATGGACACCGTACGTTTCTGTTAGCTGACGGCAAATATCTCCCCATACGTCTTGTTGTAATGTCTGTATGACTATATTTTCCTTTGTCTGCAAGCTGTTATGTCTATTTGTAGATTTGAAGTTATAGACATTTTCTACTAAATACTCCACGCTTTCTATATCTAGCTCTGATGTTGAATAAATAGACTTAACCTGACTTAAGATTACGTCCTTTTCATGCTCGCTTAATTGAACTATATGTCTGAGATAAATTCTCATAGTATTACCTACTGCTTCAAAATCCTTAACATTTGACAGCAGTTCATAACTTCTTAGCGGCTCAAGAACATTAGCAATCCTTGCTTTTAGTTGGTTCTCTGGACAAACATGAGTAATCGCTTTCTGTTCCACTTCGGCTAGGTATTGTTCTACCTGCTTTGCTTTAATTATTTCCCCTTGCTCGGCCGGAGTAGTGTTTGCCTTTATCCTAAAATTATCATTATCGGTTTTTACGGCATCCCGCATCTCAAATCGCAGGCATTTACCAAAATACGCCATAAACTGGGCTTTCGAATAAAACCTGTTATCTAGCCTTTTTGACATATCAAGAAGTATTTCATTCATTGCTTGTAGGCTAAAGTCTCTACCTGACAGACTTTGTAATTTATCTCTATCCTCCTTGGTTAAAGGATAATGATAGCTTAAGCCTTGAGGTTCTTTATACTGGTTAAAATAGTAAACTCTTGCCCTTGCTTGAGTATTAGTAGGCTTTTTCCGCTTGTTAGGTAGCCGTTTTTTAATCCTTACAGGTTTAACACGTTCTTGCGGAAATATAGATATTTGAGGTTCTGTGTTTTCTACAATTTTAACTTCTTTAGAATTTTCTAAGAAATTAGATTCTAGATCTATATTTTTATTTAAAAATATATTGTTATTTAGTATGTTAGTATCCACGCACGCGTGGATACCCCCCCCTATATTAATTCCTTTATTTTGCTGCGCTTGAGCACCAAAACTGACCCCGTATCTTTTTTCTATATATTCATGATTGGTTTGAGGTGTGAGTTGAGAAACTTGTTCACTATCTATTCCCATAGGATTGTAAAAATGAGGCGTATCTTTCCAAACATAAACTATTAAACCGTTGTATGATTTAGTAGTAGAAGTTTTTTTATGCTGGAAGCTTCTATGAACAAGGCCTAGATGTTCTAATTTAACTATTTTTTTTCTAATAGTTTCCGTGCTGCATCCTTGTATCTCGGCAAGTCTGGTATAATTTAAAAATATCCCAGGAGTTTTCAGCTTGTTAATATGATATAAATTGCCGTCTTTTGTATAACCAATCTTTGGGTTATACCAAGACCTGAGAGTGTCAAAGTAAATGTTTATAGCTAAATAGTCGGGCTTCCCATTTTTGTCTGTAATAAGTGTATTTAACTGCTCTTTGTTAATAAGAGTCGGTAATACACGGTTGTCGGTAGATGAATACTTTTGTTTGTGTGCTAAATTAGCCATTTTGTTTAGTGTCAGTTAAATTTAATTAAAAAAATTTTTACTTAACCAACTACAAACGGCTTGACTAATAGGAAATAGTTTACTATTATCAACTAACCGTTGTTGGTTTTTGAGTAAAAAATAACGGTTGACGTATCACAATGGTACGTTTGATGTTTGAGAAATTAAAAAAGTGTCTGCCAAGAGTTTCTTAATTTCTTTTCTTGTTCGTTATTAAGTCTATGTATCTATAGGCATTTCCATATAAAGTTATACAATATACTCGTAGCCTAATGGTTACTGAGGTTATTGTCAATTGACTTTTTTTTGATGTATAAACTATGAGTAAAATTTTAGAGGAAAATATAACAAATTTAGGCGATATAAATGATCTTTATAAAGCAATAGAGACTTCTGGACTTTTATCAAAAAGTCAAAAAAGTATATTAAAGTATATTGTATCTTTTAATTTACAACGGGGCGTTACTGCTTCTTCTCTTATAGAGTATATGAATGTATCAAAACAAGCGATAAATTGTAGTTTACAACAATTAATGAAGCGTAATTTTGTTACTAGATATAGGGATAAAGTTTTTATTTATAAGATTAATAATAGTAGACTTTTAGAGTTATTAGAAGATTATCAAAAAAAACAGAATATTAGAATAAGTTGACCTTTTTTTGTTTTTATAGTTGACTTAATAAAATTCTCCTATATACTAATCTATAAGTAAGGCATAAAAAAACGCCTTAAGTTCGTACCTTAAGACGTTTTAGTGTTCTTATTTAGTAGTGAAAATATCTCAACTTTTGCGGGTTATATATTTTCACCTTTTCATTCAACCTTTAACAGGAGAATTATATGGATAATACCAACAATTTTGCCTTAAGTAAAGATACAATCTTTGGGGCATCAAATCATACCAATATTAATTCCGTATTTAGCAGTGCTTTAACTTTAGAAGAAGTCAGCGTTGCCAAGGCTAAAGAAGCTTTGCAAATTCTAAAAAATTTAGAGACTAAAAAAGAAGCTATTAGAATTTTTGAAGAAAGGAAACAATCCAAAGAAAACCTAAAAAAAATAATAGAACAATTACCTGAGAATATAACCGAAACTCCTAAATTTCATGAGGTTAAAGCTGAGAGCGTAGAGCTATCCGACTCTGCTCGGGATACATTTGCTAGGATCGGAATAAAAGCTAGAGAAGCTTTTATAGAAGATCAGATAGAGCGGGCTATGGCTTATAACATTCCGTATCAAACTTATGACGATAATTACTACCAGTTAATGCAAGACATAGATAAATACGAGTATTTACTTGAGAAAGCTAAAGACTACTGTGTTGACTGGGATTTCTCGGAATATGATCCGGTAGCGTTAGAGCAGGCAATAGAGGACGCAGAACATTCAGCTTATGCAGAGAATCAAGAATTACGTATGTATTTTTTAACAACAAGAGGAGTGGAGGCTTAACATGGCTATAAAAGATCGTTTTATCTCACAAAAAGAAATATCAAATTTGATGTTTAACATGGAAGAGAAAATATCAACATATGACTTGTCTATGTGGGTTAAATCTAAAACTGACGATAAATGGGTAGTAGTTCCAAAAGCTTTTTGTGATTTAACAATAGACTTTTTTGAGAGATTAACTAGCAAATATCCTGTCTCAGGAAGTGAAGAATTATTAGAAAATTTTAAAAATATAAAAAAATATTTATAAAAATTAAAAGGAAAATTATGACAACCAGAGGAGTAGAACTGTAAAAATAAGACCTACGTAAGAAAAGTGTTATGTCTTGGAATCTTTGGAAGAAGAAACGTAGGCCTTATATGAGTAATCAATAATTAACGGACTAATTAAAGATAGGTAAAAATATGACGGAAAATACTAGAAAAGTAAAGGACTACATAATTTCAAGAAAAGAAATATCAAATTTATATTTGAACATGGAAGACGGTATATCAACACATAGTTTATCAATGTGGCTTAAGTCAAAAACTGATGATCAATGGGTGGTAATGCCAAAGTTTTTTTGTGCTATGACAATTTTATTTTTTGAAGAAAAAGCAGAAGAAAATTCAGGAAAGTTATCTTTTTATAAAGACTTAATGCAGGAGTTAAAAGAGTTAAAAAACTATTTGTAAGGACAGATGTGCGATGAATAAGAAAAATAAAGATGTACATTATACCGCTATTTTTAGCCATTACGTTTTGGTCAAATATGAGCCTCATTATGTTTTTACTACCGAGCAGGCACTTCTAGTTAAGTGTAGAGATTACCCTGACATGATAGGAGAGTTAAACGCTTATGATAGAGTAAAACTTACTGCTGAAGTTCAAGAAACATGTAAGGACGGGATAATACTGCAAAATGTGGAATGGAGACCGGTAAATGAGTAATAGAGAGACTTTTTTGCTTGATCGTAAGCTTGGCATAGGGGGCTCTGAAATTGCCCCTATCATGAAAATATCACCATATTCCACGCCTTTGGATATTTACAGAGATAAGATGAATCCAGAGGTGATTTATGAGGAGGAAAGCGAAGATTTAAAACGCGGGGCTAGAGTTGAGAAGTATATATTGCAGGAATATTGCGAGGTAAACGGCTTGGAGCTTGAAACTAATCTATCGCCTTTTATCCATCCAGAATATCCGTTTATGCGGGGTAATATAGATGCCAAGGTGGTTGGCCAGAATGTTATTGTTGAGGCTAAATCTACGAAATGCCCGATTGCCAAATGGGAGGAAGGAATACCCGAGTATTACAGAACACAGGTTGCATATTACGCCATGCTTACAAATGCCGATAGAGTAGACGTTCCCGTGTTATTCAGTAATTGGCAATATGCTTGTTTTACTTACTGGCGAGACTTGGAATATGAGGCTCGGATTCGGCAAGCGGTTATAGATTTCTGGAACAATCACATTGTAGCAGGTATTCCTCCTGCTCCTTCTAATCCTGCTGAGTTATATGAAGTTTATCCTAAGTTAGAGAGTGCTAAAATAATCAAAGCTGATAGTGATATTAGGGAAAAGGTTAACATATGGCAAGAAACCTCGTTAAGACGCAGAGAACTTGAGAAACAAGAAGAAAAGCTAAAAATTGAAATCCAAAATTTTATGGGTGACGCAGGTATTCTTGATTCTGGGTTCTGTAAAGTAGCCTTAAAGGAAAGAACTGCTACCAGACTTAATACTTGTGCATTAAAAGAAGCTATGCCTAAGCTTTACAAGGAATATTCAAACGATAATACATATAGAATTCTGCAAATTATAGGAGGGTAAAATGAGCGCAACAACTATACCAAATGGAAATTATCAAAACGAGGAATTACATCAATCGGCAGTACCAGTCTTTGAAGGGGAAATACAAACAAGCCAAAATAACGCTCATAGAGAAGTAAAAACCGATAATATGAGTAATCATAGCTTAAATACCGACTTTAACGCTGAGGGAGTTTCTATGGAGGTTATAGAGCAGGATAAAGTCGCAGTAATAGTACCGAAACCAAAAGATGGAATATATGAACTCTGTAATACAAGAAAAGACAAGTTATTGCCGTTTCTAAATAACAATACACTGCTTTTTGAAAAGCTGGCTAGGTCTTTTGCATGGGAAATCAACACCAACGATAAGCTTAGGATATGTAGTCAGTTATCCATCATCAATGCCTTTTATAAATGCTGTGAATACGGACTTGACCCTGCTTCTTCACTTGGGCAAGCGTGGCTTATTCCTTACAAATCAACGATTGAACTGCAAATAGGTTATAGAGGATGGCTTAAGCTTTTATTTAACAATCCACACGTTGCTAATGTTTACTCTTACGGGGTATATAAGGGTGACTTCTTTGAGTACGAACTTGGAATGAATCCTAATATTAAGCATGTCCCGTCAAAAGAGAAGCAGCATAAAGATAATCTTATTG
>Ga0209208_10005635_pt1 | contig 17394 bp, 15 predicted proteins | sample S1TSphfallax_3_FD_187694 | JGI IMG/M metagenome (GOLD analysis project Ga0209208, IMG submission 187694) | Host-associated microbial communities from peat moss isolated from Minnesota, USA - S1T2_Fd - Sphagnum fallax MG (SPAdes) (version 2) | ecosystem: Host-associated > Plants > Peat moss >... | reverse complement strand
ATGAAATGTGGGGTTCTTTGAGCGATGCAAGGGTAGGAAACTTGACATGAACTGAATTCACGTTGAGTTTGGGAGGATATTTGAGTTTGAGGCATGTTTGACCCTTTATAAAAATACTGTGCCATTTATTTGATCCCATCCCATTAATTACACGAACATGAACTTGAAGTGTTATGTTTCCTAGGCTTTACATATCACTTTATTAAATGAGTGTTTTTTTCACTCTCTAAAAAGGTACTTAAAATTTGCTAAACAAAGGGTTTGAATGAATAATCACAATAACACATATTGCACCAAATGCAACTAATGTTTTTTTTTCCAAATGCTTAAATATAAAAAACAAAAACCAAATTTGTAAGTCTTGAACGGGTTTATATGATAATGTTTTAAATATATTGTCAATAGTACAATTTGAAAATAATCCAAAGAATACATTGAATATTCAATAACTTTGTGATGTTACCTATGTTTTTCATACCTAATTTTATTTCTAAATGATTAAAAATGCCTTGTGAAAACAATATAATCCCAAACAATAGTCATATCCTACACCTTTGCATATGTTTTTCTGTCACGAGTATTTTGGTCATTGCAAAAATCTTGTAATTAATCCTAATCTATCACATCATTCCAATTAAACAATGCACGTCTCTTTTAAGTAGATAGATAGATAGATGTGACTTTTTTTTCCATTTGAAGATCTTGAAGGGTGTGTTTTGCTCCTTGAGAAGATGTGGGTTGTTACACAAATATGTAGCCAGCTATTGTGTGCATCTAACTTGCATGTACATAAAAATATACATTTAAAATCATGAAAATTAATATTAAAACTTCTTTGGGCCCTCTTTATATTACATTTTTTTTACAAAAATATGAAGATGATCACAAATTATGTTATTTTTTATCACATTGTTTTATAGTACATTACATTGATGGAGGTTCTCATGATCCAAGTGTTAAGTTTAGTGGTGGATAAACATGTGTTTAATAATTGAAGTTTCATAAAATCCAATATTCATAATTGGTTGATATTTATCATTTAGTTTTGTGTGTCTACATGTTTACAAAAACTTTTTTTACATTACAAAAGTTTCCTAACAACAATATAATGAAAATTTGGTAGTTAGAGTTCACCATTTGCCTTGAATGTTTAAATCTTTATCCACAAGTCCCCAAGGGCTTGTATTTGCTAAATATTTTGTTGGTGTTGTGCGGTTCTACATGGGTATGTAGTCATGAAACATTTACTAAACTGATGAACAATAATGTTTAAATGTATTCTTCCACAAAAGGGAAGAAATTTTAGTTACTTTATGTTTTAAAATTTTGATGTGGGCTCTTGGATTTTAAGTTTTGGTATACAAAAGGATGGAGTTCCTTGCCATTTATTTCCATGATTTCCACTGATTTGGTCCCTCCCCTTGATAAAATCCTACCATTTTGACTTGTAGGTGGACATTATGCTACAATTGGTAGAGTCTTTTAGGATTGGTGTTCAATGTGTTCACAATTTGTAACCCTTTGGTGGACACACATGAAGCCAAAATTTCACTATTGTTTGTTTATTTTTTAAAAAAAAATTGTTGGAAATTAAACATTGTTTAACAAAATATTATATTGTTGCACCTCATACATAATTGAAAATGTTCATAGCAAAAAAATTACGTGTTCCCAAATAATACACAACCAAAAAATCAGGTCATATTTTTTTATAATGATTTAAATTTATTTGCAAAATATGCAACCCATTCTTGTCCAAGGTGAGAAATGACAAAACTTCTCAAAATGAATATAAAAATCTTTGAGTATCATCCAAATAGGAAGGCAAGTTAGAAGTCAAGGGGAGGCACTTGTAAAATTCCAATATTCATTTCCTAGTTTGAATTTGGGCTTCAAGTGAGTCCTCAATATTCATCACAAAATGTAAAAGATCAAATTAGTGATAGTTATACCACAACAAATATTCAAAATAAGACAATAACATAATGACTTCAAATGCTTGCATCAAATATGGAGTTTTGCTACTTTTGATCGTTTGAAAATTTGTCACACTAAATGTCCCAAGGAATCCTAGAGCTTAATAGCATTGTTTGGAATATCATGTCAAATTGTGTTTAATTTTATAGCATATGAGAGCTATTACTGAAAATATAAAATAATTAGGTTACATGCCCCAATCCATTACATTTATTGTAAATGATATTAGAGTTTTGGATTTGTTTGGTTGCAAATCTTTCTCTTATTCTCTTTTTAATGGAGCTTTTCAAATACATGTGAAACATGTAAAACCCATTATTGCTTGAAGTACTTAAGAGATAAATGAACATGATTCTCATTTTGCCCAAGTTAAAAAAAAAATCTTTCCTAATGTGCCAGGTCTTGTCCCCTATGGGTGGTAGGGCCCTAACAAACACACCCATGTTGTTCATTGGGATGCTTTTGCTTGCAATCTTCAAGAAGTTGGATTACATCTCCTCATAACCTAACACATGTGCTTGGTATGTTTTTTTATTGTCCATATTTCCTTTAACTTGAAGACATGTCCATATTATCTAATAAAAAGATGCTCACAACGATATATTAAAATAGGAGTATGTTATGATTTGAGCACATCATAACCCTCTCTCACACTATAAGGTGCTCTTGATACCGCTAGAAAGACTTGTACAAGGTGGTGTGCACATTTGTAGTTTTATGATTTTTGAACTACGCTTTCTCTATAGAGCTTAAGTGTTATTGACTTAAAAATGATTTTTTTTCTAAAAGAATAATGAAAATTAATGTAGCAAGGTTGAAGTCATTTAGAATTATTCATAGAGCTTGAAAGTTATTGAATTTAAAATGATTTTTTTCTTTAAAAAAATGAAAATTAATGTAGCAAGGTTGAATTAATTTTGAATTATTCATAGAGCTTGAAAGTTATCGAATTTAAAATGATTTTTTTCTAAAAAATGGATAGAAACTAATGTAGCAAGGTTGAACTATTTTTGAACTATTTTTGAATTATTCATAGAGCTTGAAAGTTATCGAATTTAAAATGATTTTTTTCTAAAAAATGGATAGAAACTAATGTAGCAAGGTTGAACTATTTTTGAACTATTTTTGAATTAGTCATAAGCTTGAAAGTTATTGAATTTAGAATGAGTTTTTTAATGAAACAAAACAGAAATTAATGTATTATGGTTTAATAAGAATTCTGAAGTTAAGCTCACTTTGAACAGAATAGTATTGGGATGGGTGTCCCTACAAGAGGTTTTAATATACTTGCACCCCGCCTATATTACACCACACCCGGAGAAAATTAACAGTTTTTTCTTCAATGGTACCCGACATATTTCTGGTGATTCCTTGCGGGTATCATGGGCGAAAAAAAAAAATAACGTACCCTAGAACGTGCATTTCACATTTAAAATCACCCTATCCTTTGCCGAGGAGAAATTCTGCCAGATAAGGTGCCCTCCCGATACACTAGAAATTTTCTGCCGGTGCTTTACGACATTGAATCGGCTCCTATCAAGTGAGGTCAAGTAACCACGAATCTGTCAATCTGCTCCGTCAATTTTTTTTTGTTCATCAATTTTGTTATGATGTAGTCAACATGGAGAGCATCCATCCATACGAAGAGTTAGCCAAATTTGGCTATAACCAAGATACAAAAGTGAATAAATTTAAGCATACATTCGTATTTTTTGGCTCACTATTGGAACCAAACATAAAAATCTGGCTATTTTCATTACTTTAATTTTTTCTTTTTCTGGGATTTTGGCAATTTTGGACACCCCAAAAATCCCTTCATTTTCACACTTTACATAATTTTTTTCACTTTTTGGCAAAATGAATCCTTGGGTCCAAACCAATTGCTTTTCTGTCCAAAATGGTGCCATGTAGGTTTAGCCTCGATTTGCCACTTCTAGGTCTTGGACCCTCATCAAACGGCCACGTGTCCAATTTATGGCTCTTAAGCAATAGGATTGCTCTATTGCATGGGACCCTAGACCTTGGAGACCCTCATCTAAAGTGGCCCTAAGTGACTCTAATGACAACTACGAGCTTAGCTAAAAACAATGAGCTCACATGCTGACCGGCCCTAATTAAGGTCCGTCTCATGAGTCCTTAATCAGAATCACTTTGTTTGAAGCCACAAAGGGCTGAATTAATTAGATTTCAAAAAATCGCAAAGTTTTAAATACGTCCATCAAAAGCCAAATAATTAAGGGTTACCAGCACACCATAATAATAATGATTATTAATTAATTCCTTTAGGGCACAGGTTTTAATTACACTTGAAGCTTCTTATGTACCTACCTATGTACCTACCTACCCATACCTACCTAATTACCCATATCTACCTACCTACCTACCCACGAGGGGATGTATGACCTACCCTCCCAACCTTCCCCCCCTACACTAGTGACAAGCCAATTTCAAATAAAAATAATTTTCCTTGTCAAAATTAAATGTACTTGTTTGTTTCTTTGTGTCTTTATGTAGGCTCAAAGACTCAGTGGTTTTTTTTTTTTTTTGGGGAAAAATTTTGTTAATTTTTAATGAGACAAAAATTGGGGATATTTTTGGGGTTTTCTTGAGTACTTTAAATAGGACTGATTTTGCTAAAATTTGGAAAACTTTGCCAAATTTTCAATATCAAAATTTATTAAAAAGAACAAATCTTGCTTCGTGCTCACAGCCTCCTCATAGGTTCTTATTATAAGGAAAAAAAAGTGTTAACCTTAGGCATTTATTTTGGGGTGCAAACATTTGGAAATTTGATTGTCTTTGCAATTTCAATCATTTAAAAAAATGCCAGAAATTAGAGAAAAGAAGAGAAAAAAAATCATCACATTTCTATATACATAGTTCAAGTACGTAACCAGAAAAAAAGAGAAGAAAGTTTAAGTTTATGGGATGCATAAACTTGTCTATTTCATATTTCAAATGAATGGCCAAAAGTGGGCTAAATTAGCTGAGTGATGATCATCGCCACCACTTCATATTATTTCATGTGAATAGCCAAAGTGGGCTAAATTGGCTGATGATGGATGATCATCACCACCTAGGTCAGCTACATCACAAAATTGACAAAAAACAAAAAAAAAAACCGAAACCCTAGTTCTGACTCCTGACTCCTGGTCCGTAATTTACAAGTTTGTTTGTCTGTTTTTTTAATAAAAAAATTTAAATTTAAAATTGTTTTTTGTTTTTTGGTATTTTTCTTTAAGGGAAAAAAAAGAGGAAACGTTGGTTAAATTTCCTGCCCGTGGGAGCTGACAGTAAGTCTGGAGCGACCTGGGTCAGTCAGTCGGTCAGTACCTCAGTCGCCCGGGCGGGGACGGGGCAGGCCATTCCAGCTGTGGCTCTGCTCACCATTTCGCTCGCTCTCTCGCTCGCTCGCTCGCTCCAACAAACTGCGCATTTTGTTTTGGTTTTCTGTTGCAGTGGGAGCTTCACTGCAGCATTCCAGGAGAGAAACACAAACTAGTTGTTGTTGCTGCTGCTTCAGCAGCAGGAAGGAAGGAAGGAAGGAAGAAAGAAAGAAAACAACCTGTCGCATTACTACAGCAGCAGCTGCAGACCGACGCGGCAGTTTTTCAAAAGCAAAAGAAACAACAATTTCCCTGTTTTCTCTTGCAACGCGGGGGAGTTGAAGCAGCAGCAGCAGCAGCAGCTGCTCCGATACTTAATATATTCTTGCATGGAGTTGCAGGAAGTGGACTAGGTGGTCATCATGCAAGCAACTGATGAGATTAGCCTTCGAGAAGCTGGGTGTAGAGCTTGCGGGGATCGATCAGCTGCAGCTGCCGCTGGCTGTGCGGTGGGAGAGGAAGTTGTAGTGATTGAGAGAAAAGCTGTAGCTCCTCGTGGTCTTTGTTTCTTTTTATATGTGGACATCGTCGGCATTGGCTATGCGGAAGAGGTGGTTTGAGTACGGGAAGTATAAGGAGTAAGCAAGCGCTCGCATCTAGTGCTGATCAGTCTTTAAGAGCTTGGTCCTGCAGTTGTAAGCTGTTGGAACTGCTGGTTACACTCAGTTGCTGCTGCTGCTGCTGCTGTTTCTGAAGTTCTTTGCAGGGGTGGGTTTCTGCCTCCTTCCTTGCAGCTCTTCTTCTTCTGCACGGCAGTCAGTTTCTGTTTTTCTTTTGAAAAAAGTTTTTGAAACAGTCTAAAACGACCGTTTGTAGAATCTCCCATCGTTTTTTTTTTCCATTCCAAAACTAGTCTGCTTGCAACCAACGGCACTGAAGGAAAGAAGAAGCCAGCAGCAGCAGCAGCTGATCTTCTTCATCTGAGAACAACGAAAGCGTGAGTCGTTCTGCTGGAACAAGTGCTGCAGAGAGCGAGTTCAGTTCTAAAATGGGTCAAGAGGACTAGGGAAGTAGCTAGCTAGTTGAGGAAGGAAGAATGGAAGGCGGGAGCAGCAGCAGGCGAGCCCGGGAGATGCAGCTGCAGGTAGTTGCAGGGCAAATGCAGCAGCATCAGGAGCAGCAGCAGTGGCAGCAACAACATCGCCGTGGCTACAGCATGAGCAGCAGTGCAAGAAGAGAGAAGGTGGATGAGGACCTTGCTTTGTTCCAAGACATGCGCAAGCGCGAGCACACCCATTACTTGCATCCGGACCCTAACGATGGTGAGACAGGCAGACCCACCCACAAACATTGTCTTGAACAATTTCTCATGAAGAAAGAATGTCGTGCATTGCAGGGGATTAAGGCACACTAATTTCTTTTGCTTTCTTTTTTTGGTCCATGATTGCTGTTGCCATGGCATAATGCAGCAGCAGCAGCAAAGTTAGCAGGTTTTCTGGATCCTCCAGTTGCACCAGCGGCAGCTCATCAAAGGAAGGGAGTGGGAGCAGACTTGCTCAACTCAGATGCTGACAAAAATGACTATGATTGGTAAGTGTTGTCTGTGGTTTCCTGCTCTTCCTCCTCCTCCTCCTCCTCCTCCTCACCAGATCTGATCTTGACCCAACTACTGTGGCCCTGAAAGATGATTCGGGCCTGCAAAGGCTTCAAACATACGGTATATTCGGTAGCTGGCAATGTCCAAGTTTGAGAGCTTGAATGACATGCAGTTTCCATATTGCATCATATTTAGGATGAAGGGAAAAATTAGGAACTGAACTGCAAGAATGAAGAACCCATGTGGTTTTGGAACTCCTCATGCAGGCTGTTGACACCGCCAGGCACCCCACTTTTTCCATCACTAGACTTGGACTCACCAGCATACAGTGCCCTACAGCAAGGACTTCTCATCAATCGCTCGCTTGCTGCCATCAAGACCTCTCGGGTGGGTGGCTGGGTGGTTTTACTTGCATGTTTGTTTCACTAGGAAGGAACCAGCTTAGGAAAAGACTTTGTTTCTTTTCTTATGAACTTTTATTGCTGATCCCTTGTTTCAAAATGAAGGTTTTGTCTTGGAGTGTGTAATTTGTGGGCATTTTGAACAAGTGGGTCCTCTGCAAAAGAAGGCACTTGATAAATGTTTGGTGATGAACTGCTGCAGATAGCTAGCAACAATCGTGCTGATCCACCACCATCTTCCAAATTGGTACGGGGAAATCCAAGCCCAAGTCGAAGGCCCAGCACACCTTTGAATGGTCATAGCAACTCTGCAGTGCCACAAGGCACGAGTCAAAATACTACTCACTCTGTGAGACCTTCAACTCCAACAAGATCATCATCAAATTCAGCAGCAAAGTATAACCCGGGACGCCCATCAACCCCAACTCGACAGTCCTCCTCCTCCGTTACACCCACAGGAGGAAGGCTGCCTTCCACTACCACTAATTCGAACCGGCCCTCCACTCCAACAAATCGGCCTTCCACACCAACAGCAGCTGGCAGACCCTTGACACCCACTCTTCGTCGCTCAAGCTCAAGCTCCACTAGCACTCAACCTTTTAGCACAACAGCCACCCGTGGGAACCCATCTCCCACTAGAAGCACTGCAAGCTCAGTACCTGCAAGGGGGATCTCTCCTGTGAGGTCACAGTACCGGGGAAGCTCACCTGCAAGGGGGATCTCTCCTGTGAGGTCACAGTATCGGGGAAGCTCACCTGCAAGGGGAACATCCCCTGCACCATCAATGGGTCGGGCATCATCTTCACCGAGAGCACATCCAATCATAATACCTGATGGCTTGCCATCAGATATTCCCCCAAATTTGCGCACTACATCTGATCGTCCGTCTTCTGCTCATCGCAGACGCACTGGTTATGGGGTTGATGGTACAGGCGGTCAAATGCCAGATGGGCTTGATCACCACCACCCCTCACGCCGGCCATCATCACCAAATTTGATCAGATGCTGTAGCTCAACTGGCCATGGACAAGATCGCTTGAGTGCTCAGTCAGGGCGGGTCTCATCAGATGATGATAGCAGCTACGAGGTCTCATCACACTCAGCAGTGTCAAGTAGAGGGCTTACACCAGAACACAGAGGAAGATATCGGCAGCAGCAAACATCAGCTGGAAATGAAGACTGGCGAAACAGCTGCCCAAGCTTACAGTCCAAGCGGTCACCATCCCCACATCGAGATTCTTCACATTTTGGGCCCCCCTCTACCTCAAGAAGGGTTCCTGACTCTTCAGCAGCTTCACGCAATTTGGTATGAAATAATAGTGGGTGCTGAATCCAGAGGATTTTTCTGTGTTTTCTTTGTGTTAGATTAGTATAGAGCTTTGTAAAAAATCTACTCATCTTGGGTTTGCAATGTTTTCGAATGTAAAACTTTCAGTTTTCTTAATAGATGTAACTTGGAGAGTTAGTGGAGGATTCAGATTCTGTAACTGTTGTAAAGATCAGCAGGGGCTTGTGCAGGGTTTGATTTTGGATTTTTGTGTTGTTGTGGGCCTTCAGGAGATTCAGAGAGCTTCAGCAGCAGCAGTAGCAGTGGGGGGATTCCGACCTCTGATGACAAAAAACTCAATTTCAGCATTCTACAGCAACCGGGCAAATTCGTTACTCCGTAGTAGGCCTCTGACACCTGGGAGCACTGCAAGCTCAGAGCAGGGTGCGAGTGTTGCACCTGACAGTGAAGGGGATGAAGATCTGTCAAATGGCTGGGGACGGCTGGAGTTATCACTTGGGGGACGTGCAGCAGATATTCTTGTCCTTGATACAGAGGCTGCCAAGTTGACAAGCTGGGAGGAGAGTCTTCAATGTGATGGAGAGCTGAAACTACTGGAGTCAAGAATACATAGCGGGATTCATGAGGCTGACAGTTATGAAGCTCTTGGGCGAATAGAAGCTCTAGTAGAAGAGAGCTCTCCATATCTGAGGGAGTCTTCAAAGACCAGGAGTATTCATGATGAAGCTAAGCACAATGAATGCACAGGAGGAGCGCCTACGGAAAGTATTTACTTGGAGGAGGAGGAGCTGGCACAGAAAGTTACAAATCTAGAACTGCATGAACAAGGAAGAGAGCAACCTGGGCAAAAACAGCAGAACAGACAGAGCTTGCAAGCTAAAGAAGATAATGCTCTAGTGCTTGAATTCTGGGGCAATTCCGAATCAGAGTTGCACAATGGTTCCAACAGTGAGAGGAAGCAGATAATACCTTCACTGATCAAAGGTGAGTCTTGTGGCCATGGCCATGAGGATGATGAGGTTGGAGTGAGAAAAGTGAGGGAGACACCCACCAACCTTGAGAAGGATGTGGGAAGAAGTGTCCCAGACTTGAAGCACGTGAAGGAAAAGTTGGTGCTCCTACAGTGTGGTCCTAATGTGGTACCTGCCTTGCAACAAAGCCCAGAACAACACAACTCGGTTGACAAGGGACCTGGAAGAGTTGTTAACAAAGCCACCTCACCCTCATTTTTTGAGCTTCCTGTCCATGACCAATGTGTGATTTCTCAGGGAAGAAGTGATGACAAGAGCTTGGCAACAAAGGAAGTTGGAACAGGATCAAGTGTGGAGGAGGCTGCAGAAAAAATGTGTGTGCACAGCGACCATGCTGATCACCCTGGTATGTATTGTAATCTTGGTAGTGAATGTAGCACAGTACATCTACCTTCTGCTCCAACATTGGAGGTTCAAAGTTCCACAAATGATGAGGCTGGTGGAAGTGAAGTGGTCAAGCTCAGACCCATGTGTAGGCAGGAGGTACAGAATGGGGTGGTGGTGGGTATGGGGAGGCAGAAAAACATCTGGTATGTTTACCGGAACTCTGAAGACTATGGTAGCCCTAGCATGTCTGGCACTGAAACAGAGCTTGAAGATCACTCTCCAAGAGGATTGAGTCCTGGGATGATTGAAAAGCGAGTTCAGTTACCAGCAGATTCATGTCACAACATGAGTCCCACCACCACTGACATCACTCAAACACTTGAGCTCTTTGATCAGCCATGTGTAGTAGATGAGGCCACCTTGAATCATGAATGCCAGAGTGATCATTCTGTGAAGCTCCTCAATTCTGGAGGTTTGATGAAGGAGATTCCTGGTGAATGTCAAAGAGAGCAGCTGCTACTCTCTTGGAAGCAGGAGAAGCCTGGAGAATCAGAAAAACGAGTGTACCAGGAAGAAGAAGAAGAAGAAGAAGAAGAAGAAGAGAGTGTGGAACCTGCATGCTATTCTCAATCCAAGTCCCTGCAGATGAAGAAACCATCCGTTGGGTTACATGACTCTTTTGTAGCACAGCTTCCTGATGAGAACAAGAAGACTGTTGTGACACCAGAATCTAATGAGTTCACTAGAGACAGATGCACAGATTTCAGACAACCGGATGATTCATTGTCTAACTGTGGTTCTAGACTCTGTGTGCAAGAAGAGGAGCTTGCACCTGGGAGTGGTACCATCAGATGTTCTGATTCCAAAGCTGGCTTGTCATCCCTGTTTTCAAGTCAGGAATGTGGTAGTCCTAAAATGGAAAGAAGCACATTGACAGGCAATCCGAAGATGAAAGAAGGGAACCTACAAGGGGTGGCGACAAGGATTGGGATGGAGGATATTGTTAAGCAAGGTGATGGCAACTCAAGCTGCTCATCATCCCAAGAGGTTGAACATGGAATTGATCCTGGTGAGGAGGAGGCTCTTCTCCAACCCATCATGGTTAAGGCTCCAAGTGAGGGATTGGGTGAACCTGCTGAAAGAAGAATGATCGAGGAGACAGGTGATGACTCCAAAGTTGAAACCACATTGAACAGTAGGTGGGATGGAATCAAGAGCCCTGCTGTGCATTGCTGTCAAGATCTGAAGCAACGACCTGATCATGATCCTCCAGTGATTTTGGCATCCACTCCTGAAGGTGTGGATCATGCAAATCATGTATCTGATGTCACTGAGTCGGGGAAAAATGCAGAGCATGATCAAGCAGATGCACATAGTGACCACAAAGGATGGGAACAGAAGAGGGAGAATGAAGCAGCATTACCAGAGACAAAGATGGGAGAAGCTTGCAGTCTGACAGATGAGGTGCAAGACACTGAGTGCAGGCCTGTTGTGTGCTCAAACCAGGGTGTCCTTGAAATACCTGAATCCAATGGAAGCTGTGCAAGTTTGAAGCACCCAATTTCTTTGGATGCAAGCATATGGTCAGCTGTTGCTGGAACAAGGGATCAGGCAGATGCCCGGATGCCTGTTGAAGACCATAAGCAAGCTTTGTATTTGGATGCCTCAATTGCCCAGATGCCACCAAAGATGATCAGTCCAGTTGAATCAGAAGAGAGAGTCAGTGGAAGTGGTGGTGCAGCAGCACCAGTTAGGGAGGCAATTGGAGAAAGTGTTTCAAAGCTTGATGATGTTGAGGAGGTAAAGCATGTGCATGGTCAAGCACTGAAGAAGCCTATGGGTTTGCTAGGTTCACATCATGCCAATGGCAATGCCCTTAAGCTTGCTGCAAAGCCTGTTGGGAAGGTGGATAAGAATTCACCATCTGCTGGAGATAAGTTTGAAAAGCCTGTTGGTGTGGGCGCAAAAGTATCATCTGATCATGGAAAGATCAAGCTTCTGAAGGAAGCAATAAGTTGTGATGCAGAAGAGGAAAACAAGCTGAGTCATCCTTATGGGGAGAACAAGTCTGGAATTTGGAACCCTAAATTGAGTCCAACAAAAGCCCGTGTCTCTGATGTAAGTGACCTGCCTTCTCTCCCCATGGAACTGCTGCACAAGCAAGGGGCTAGCATCAGACAGGCTGGGGATGTCACAAAGTTTTCTAGTCCAGGTTTTCATCAGCCAACATTTGTGAAATATGGAAGCATGAGGTCAGCAAGTCAGGCAGCGGTGGCTCAGAGTCTAATCAAGCAGATCTCTTTGGAGGAGCGTGGTGGCTTAGATCACTTTGCTGACACTTTGGAAGAACCCAAGGCAAGTACAGTACCACAAATGACTGAGGACAACAACCTGAGCACTCTGAAGAATTCTGAGACCAAGAAAGCAGCAGCGGGAGCTATCCTGATCAAGACAGTTTCAAAATCCAACAACTATGCCAGAAAGAGTAGTAAAACTCTTGCCAGCAAGGAGACTGCGGTTGTTGAGGTTAGCAGGCTTGTCGGGCTTCCAACTGTTGACACTGTGAACCATGTAGATGGCAGTGTTCAACTGTCTGATGGGAAGAAGTTGACACTTTCAGACTTGGCATTATCATCCCCAGTTAAAGAAGAGGTTGTTGAGAACTCTGAGTCTCTGGGTCCAATTGCACGGAAGCATTTATCTTCATTTAAGTTTGGGCGCAAGAAACCTTCAGCAGCAGCAGCAGAGCCAGAGAGAAAAGGCAACATCGTGAACACAAATTCAGAGGTTTCAAAAGATCATCACAACATGAAGCAACAAGTAGCATCTCTCTCCTCCACAAAGTTGCCTGGAAAATCCCAAACTCTGGGAGGAGCAAAAGCAGTAGTAGTGGGTGCAGCTGCTGCTCCAAATGGTCCTCAGCTTAGCAAGCTGAATTCAGTGAGAGCAGGGTCTCCAATGCGTGCAGTCCAATCTGGAGACTCTCAGCCAGCTCAATTGGCACAAGGGAGCAACAACACAAATGGGAGGATGGCAGAGGAGCTGAACGGTCAGAGTAGATTCTCAAACATCACAGTGCGTCCTGGCTCAGTTTCACAACACTTTGAATGGGACCGTAGTTCACTAGGTATTTTCTCCATTCGTAGAATGTGGTAGCTGGAAAGCGAAGTCCAGACAGCAGCTAGTAGATCCTGAATCGAAGACCAAAAAAAAATCGAAACACCCACCCGCCCACTTCTCCAAATTGATTCATAATCTGGTCCCCGACATCTGAGTTAGAGGAGATGAAAAGATCATTGCAGTCAACATCATGTTTGCAGTGCCTGATCATCACTCTTCCATCTCAGATTTGTCATGCGAAGCTTTTTGGGGCTCTCCAAAGACAGTGTAAGCAGGACTTTTGAAGAGTGCACTAGTGTGATCCTTAACAAGAAGCCTTGGCAAACAGATTCACGAAATAGATTTTAGTGAGTATCGGAAGTAAGTGGGTAGTTTTTTTTTTTCAAGGGGCAGTAAATTGACATTTGTGTTGTTTGGTGCAATTTTTTTATTTGTTTTGCAGAGGAGGTTAGCAGCAGCAGCAGCAGCAGCAAGAGCACAGACACAGCGACGGTGGTTTCCAGGAACATAACATTAGCAAATACAACAGAGCGAATTCTAATTTGCAGTAGCATAGTTCACAAGCTCTTGTACGAGGCAACAGAGCTTTCTGGTGAGAAGGAGAGACACAGTTTTAGCATTTCTCCAGATCTCAAAGTTTTTGCAAATGCTGGAATTCTAACCAAGCCAGAGAAACACAGGCCTGGTGGTGGCAGCAGCAAACAGAAGGCGGGGCATGAGCAAAAGGGAGAGAGTGCAAAAGGTGCATATGGGACAACTATTTTACGACACGTATGTACTTACCTCCCTAGTGAAGAAGGATTTGAAAAGCCTGGAAGGAAGCAACGAATGCAGATCCCAAAAGCTCAAGTGATGCATCATAGTAGTACTGGTGAGGAAGGGCGAGTGACAGTGAAGGAGAATGTCATCATGCATCCTACAGAAACAGTGAGGTTAAATTTTGAGCTCAATTCTAATGTAAACAAGGTTAATGATAAATGTTGTTGTGTAATATTGTGATTCTTACGACCCCTGTCTCCCTATGCTACACAAATGTTGTTGATTATGCATTCCCTGAAAACCACCTCTGCTTGCACACTACTGTATTCATGGTCTGCAAATGCTGTTTTGTAACTGTTGATCATGTTTTTGTGCTAGAAATTTCTGGATACAATAAGGAATCAAGAAACTCACTTCTTTTTCCTGGTGTATGTTAGCATGAGCGCATGTATGGCTATGGAGAATAGTATCTGTAGAGCTAATTTTGGGTATTCCTGTGCTGGAGATTGAATATAGTGTCATCATTGTCAAGAGGCAACTTCTGCAATACTTGCTTGATTTTTCTTTACCATTTCCAATTTGCAATGGGCAGTGATAGATGTTAATTTTTTTCCATTTTCTAGAAAAAACTTTTCTAGCAAGTGTCATCTCACCTCAATAACACAATCACATGCTTCAGCATTGAACTAAACTTAGATCAATGCTTCCATGTACAAAGCATTCCAACATCTTGAAGTAATCATCATCATTCTTTCTTGCCTATTGATTAAATGGGAGACCAATTCTTTTGGTCATTTGTTCTCATCATGAACCAACGAGATAAACATCATAACATGAATCAACCAAAAATAAACATTATAAGATCATATGGCACCAGTCAATGTTACACTACATGCACAACCTATCATTCCAACTCTCCTAAACAAACATACAAGTTAAATCAAATACTTATTGATTAGCTGAAGGGTTTTTGTATGAGTTGTAACCTTAAGGTTGCTCACCTTCAACATACAAAGCTTGGACATCTGTTTGAGTAGTAACCTTTTAGACTTACGCTTTGTTGCTCTGTCACAAATTGCCTCAATACTCTCACATGATTTTTGCATAAGACTATGTCCCTCAATGTGTCAATGATTCCAAACTGCATGATTGAACATATCTACTTTCTTAACACTACAAATGCTTGCCAAACTCCAGCCCTAATAACACAAGTGTTTGATTCACTCAAAACATACCATACCACACCTTCCTATATAGCATATCGGTTTTTGTCAATTCTCCAACAACATTGGATCCTTCTTCACATATTATGTTCAAGAAGCAATCTCAAGCAATGACATCATCAACTATCATGATTTCATTACATTTGACAACACTATTTCCTTTTTTTCTCAGCATAAAGAAATTTGAATCATTTGCCCCATTTGTATCAAGCACATGCATGATGATAATCCATCCCTCACAATGTTAGCCTTAGATCTCTTGAAACCTTGAAACCATGTTCAAAGGCCTTGTGAAAACTTCCCATGGCATGTTCACTTGGTGTGGTGATTGATTGATTGCTAGTTGGGTTAAACTTGTACACCTCTATATATGCAAGCCTAATCCTCAATAGATTATATCCTGATTTTCTACAACTTGTTAGTTTCTTTTTAAACATGTTGAAGAAGTAGGTTAGCATCAACTAAACTCTTGGAAATGAATCTCAAATCCATGACCCATCCTTGGAAATGATTTGTTGTGAGGTTAACCATTATTAACAAAATTGCAAGATCACCTTGAAAAATGTCACTCAAACATTTGAACCCCACATTTTTTTTGTTGATATTGGTTATTATTGTTATCCAACTATTCTGACATAAACATGATGACAAATGTGTTCATCATATTAAACCTACATTAATTAATGCTCTCAAACACATTAAAATGAATCATGAGAACATTGGGTACAATCATGATAAACATTGAAAAATTAAAATTAAAATGTTGGATTATGTATAAACAAGAGCAAAAATCAAGAAACATGTTGGACCAAAATAGAACCTCCCAACATGCTAGACATAGGAAAACAAGTTGCTAGTGAAAAATTTGAAGACTAATGCATTAGCTAGCAACAATCCAAACACAAATTTTGCAAATTTGGGGTTTGTGAACAACATTAAGACAAGATAAAGGATTCAAGTTTATTTAAAACTTGATGAGTGCCAAAGGCCAAAGGAAGTGGAACATTCATCCGAACAAAAGGGGAAATTATGTGAAAGTAAAAGAGATGCACTCCCAAAGCTCACAACATGCATTCTCACTTTGGGAGTTTGGACATTCAACAAGTTCCAAAAGTTGAAAATGATATTTGACAAGCTAAACCTTATCCAAATTGAGGAATTTTGGTTGGAAAGATCTCAAAAAGAGACATTTGTTATTCTTTGGAAATTATGAATGTTTAAAAAGTTAGGATGCAAATTATTAAAGAAGTTTTAACCACTCAAAACACAATTTGAAAACTCACATTGTGTCCAAATCAAAAGTTCATATGGTGTTGGAAAGCTTAACAAAAGCTACAAAAATGCAACTCACATGCTTAAATCAAATGCAATTCCCAATAGTTTTGATTAGTGTTTAAAAACTTTAGAACAAGCAATCTTGAGTAGTGAGAATTGAAATTTCATGAATTTTGTGTCATGGGTATGAAAACTACCATGACGAAACTAATTTCTAACATCCATAAATGCTATAATTTTTCTTAAAAAAAAAAACCTAAACTTAAGTCCATGCACATACAAAAAATAACCCTAAAACAAGCTCATGAACTATGCAAGAAAAACACTAAAACATTGTTTTATTTAGAACACAAAAATGTTAAAAACATTAAATAAAAGGGATAAGGCTAAAGCATAAGGTGACACTTCACACTAGTATGAATATACCAAAGGTAATTGGGGAGGGGGCTACTTTAATTTATATCCCTATGGGAACCTAATCAAAGAAATTTCCATCGAACCTTGCACAAGGCCCACCATTGAAAGATTCTTCTTTTATAACCTATATAATGACCTAATATGGATGAAAATGAATGATGATGAATGAAAGTTATGCATGAATGATGAGTTAAATGATGATGGATGAACTTCATCCATGAGTGATGAAAATAAAGTACAACAAATTTTAATGAAAAAAAAGAAGGCCTAATTTTTTTTTAGTGCATTTTTCATCAAGGGATCTTTACTCCTCCTTGGGGTCATGCTTGGAAGTTTGTATTTGAAGGTTGTGGGGTTGTGTCCTTACTACTTATATTTTGTTTTTTTGTTGGGACAAAGGAAAGTTTGTTACCTATACATAGATTAAAGGGAAAAGTTAAGGATGAATGGCCTTGAATTTATTTTTCTTTGGAAAAAATAAAACTCAACTAGAAACATTTAGAATGGAGACATAACTTGGAATCAAATTTTGTGACCAAAAGCTATATTTTGTTTTGGAAAGTTAAATTGTGTTTGGGCCTTTCTTTGTACAAAGCATCATGCTAGTGGTTCCATTCCCCTTCACAACATGCTTTTTGAAGGCCCAAACATTT
>Ga0209208_10005634_pt1 | contig 17398 bp, 12 predicted proteins | sample S1TSphfallax_3_FD_187694 | JGI IMG/M metagenome (GOLD analysis project Ga0209208, IMG submission 187694) | Host-associated microbial communities from peat moss isolated from Minnesota, USA - S1T2_Fd - Sphagnum fallax MG (SPAdes) (version 2) | ecosystem: Host-associated > Plants > Peat moss >... | reverse complement strand
ATCAATTTTGGTGGTAAACTGAGTCTCATCCTGTTTTGACTCCCTCTTTCCTTTTTCCTGAGCGCCTCCACTGCTGCTACATATATTTTCACTGCTCCCACCTGTACAACTACTATAGTTGCTCTCGAACCTTGTGCATTAAGTTTCAGCATTTCATAAAATTTCCTTACTTTGCGGATACCACTGAAAGAGGGGATAGGGGGTGAAAGCAGGCCCAAAGACATGGTGAAAACAGGGTGACTTTATGGATAATGGTGATATAATTTTATTGGTTTCCCACAAAATGTCTTCCTTGAGAGGGTCCGGACAATGAAAATTTCCCACAGCCCTAAAAATAATTAATATTGTGAAAGTTTTAACATATCTTTATAGTATTCATTGTGACAATTCAATGGAGGAGATTGCCCTAAATGTAGGATAATATTGTTTCAAGAACCTCATATGGGATTGCATTACTATTTGGGAAAACATATAACCAAATGAATTTCAAAGGTGGAACTAGTTTTTGGAACATGTTTTGTTTTCAAACAAATAATAATAGATTAAGGAGCCATTGTTGACGCACCCTTAGGTTTGTCAAGTGGTATTGGGGTACAAAGACCTATTGACTTTTGGTTTTGTACTAAAATGCAAATCCGAAGCACACCATTTTGTTCCCACAAAGAAGGGAGTATGAGCTTTAGGTGACATTAGGATGATTTCATAAACCATAGTTTAAGATGAAATCAATCTGAATAAACCAATATAAATATATATATAATTGAAACCAAAAATGAGGAATGAATGAATCACATGCAACCAAATTTACAAATCACACCATGGCCCAAAGTTGGGAGGAGCTCATCACTCTCCTCATAATATACTTTGCCACTAGTAATGGGGGCTATATCAAAATGACGAAAATATGTTGAGACTCTCATTGAATAATCTTTGAAAATATTTGATTTTGTCAAGTCTCACAACTTTGTGAGCTCATAAATCTCATCATAGCTTTTGAAAAAAAAATTCCAACACCATATTGATCACATGCTCAATTTGAAAGTCATTTGACCCGTGTTTCCATGGACAAATTGAGGTCATTCAATTGACCATGAGTTCATGTCCATCGTGTACAAGGCATTAACACCAACATTTATAGTCCTAGCTAGGGGTGAGGCAATGGTTCATAGAAGTCCTACACTCCAAAACTATCAACCATTAAACTTAGACCTAAATAAGGAAGGAGAAATAGTGTACCAAATTCTGAAGGCAATCATTAAAGAACTTCAAGAGTAAGTGGCCAAAAAAATAGAAGAAGAAAATGACATCTTTTCTAAGTATGAAGAACAACAAAAAGAAATCACAAATTTCTATTCACCTTCAAAAACAGCTCCAATCATCAAGGACATTGCCAAAGATGTGGGATATATGGGTGAGCCAACACAAGCAATCGTCTTAGAAGGTGAGACCCTTGCCTCAAGGAAACTCAAGAACTAGGGACTAGTGTTAGATGTCACATCTATTTTGCATTTTCTTCATAGCAAGACAACACATTTTGACTTGAAATTCACATTCAAAGAACTACATCAAATGGGGGACAAATGAAGAATATCATTATCGCTAAGACATTACATGCTCTTCAATGATGACCCCGTCCCATTCCTTCCCTTCTTGGAAGAAGAGCTTGCACTTGATCAGATTGTAAAGACTAGCTTCTAAGGGCACCAAGGAAACATGAAAGCAACCCCTCTAGAGGCCTTTCATAGATGACGAGTTTTCACAATGTCTTTGATCTACAAGATGAAGTTACTCCTCACAGACCTTTGTGAGTTTACACTTGTAAGACTAAAAAATAGATTCAAAAAGGAAATTCATGCTCATTGGGCAATGGACATTCATCTTTTATCATTTCTTTCATAATTGCTATTTGATTGAGTGCTTTTCAATATTGATTTCCAGTTATTATTAGTGCTAAGAATATTATTTTGTTACTCAATACTTTTTATTTTGTGCTCTTTTGAACACTCTCATTCTTTGGTTGCCTTCATCAATATCGGCCTCCTTTTTTCCCCTTGTCTTCTTATTAGGATTGCCTACTTTTTTGGGTTTTTTGGGGATTGAGGGCATGTTTGCAATCTTCCCCCTCTAGCTTTGGCATTTTGTGCTTGAGTATTAGCCCTTGGCCCTCCTCTACCCCTTGTGGTAGTTTGTTTTTGGTTTGATTGAAGTTAGCTCATGTATTCTTGTTTCTATTTTAACCCAAAAAAGGATTTAAACTCAAAATATTAGGTGCAAGGTTCAATTCTTGGAAAATTTGACCAGACCAAGTCAATTTTTAGTTTTTTCCGGCTAGCTCCCTTGAGAACTATTTAATGCCAAACATCATCAACAAGTATGGTAGGTATTGAATTGTGTTCTTTATTGTCTTCTTTGGTGAAATGGAGCCTTGCAATTCTCAACACTGTGCATGCTCCCATCCCACCTTCAATATTTTGAGGCTTTTTTCAATGATTAACAAAATATCTACTCTTTCCTTTCATGATTCTTGTAGGCAAAAATTAGAAAAACAACCACCAACAAAACTAGCTCCCCTCCTCACACCTTTAAAAATCTTGTCATATTTTGCTTCATGTACCATACCTTGCATTAAGGTTTAGACATTCTTGAGTAATTTTCAAAAGGTTAAAGCTATAATTTCAAAAAGAATAATACCAAACATTTGGAGAATAAAACTCCCAACATCTTGGGTAATTCTAGTATATTAAAAATGGGACTGTCAGCTCCTTTTTGTTGGAAAAATTAAGTATTTCAGTGACTAATTGTTAGTGCTGGGTATGGTCTAAGGAGAACAACTTATAATGCAAAAGAATCCCCACTAGAGTTGTCCAAGCCCTAACATGTTGGCAAAAAATTACAACAAGGTGTTAAGAGGTGTTGTGCGGTTGTCATATGTGGAACTCAATAACCGGTGGTTTGTAAGGCAGTTCTCATAGATATATACTTGGTTCTCAAGAACTCAAATAACTAGTTATGATAATATGACTGTGTTTCTTGAAAAACTGAGAATTGATTCTAATATATAATTGTTTGTTGCCATTTTTGGCCTGGGCTAATACCCTTATTATAAACTGGTGGTACCTATTTGCAATTCTCAAAAGAATCTAAAAACTGGTCAAATAACCTTCCATAAAATTGCTCACTCTTTGCTAGTTATTTCATGAAAACTGTCAGTTTTTAAGAGCTTTTTGAAACACATGAAACTGGAGGTTATTTGATTCTAAAAAAGTTGTAAGAAAAAGGACACTTACACTTCTTTGATTTCCAATTTAAAAAGAATTGGAATTGATGGCTATGAAAATGAATTGGGTAACTGCCCAACATCAGTTTAAAGTGTAAGGTAAAGCACTAGGGTGAGGGGGCGGGGCGGGGGGGAGGGAGGCATGCTTAAAATAAGGGGCCTATGATGAGGTGAGAGCTAAGCCCAGGCCTCATATTTATGGACTTCACCCATCATAAAACATGAGCCTTTTCTTTGGATAGCCTAGCCACCAATTTAAACCATAAGCCTTGAAAACCCTAGACTAAAATACTTCAACATAGACCTTACCAAATACCCTAGACACTGGGCATTAACCTATTAAAACTCTTATCACATATTGCAAAGCTCGTATTCCTCAGATACTTCCTCAGAAAGTATCTTCTGAAAATCTGTTGAAATTCATTTTTGTTCTGACCACCCTTGTTCATCTGAGTGCATGGATGAAAATTTACATGCAAAGAATTGTCACAGAATTCATGGAATTCACATTTGCATTGAGAAAAACACAAAGTAAAGAGCGCTTGTCTTGTTTGTTGTTGCATCTGCAAAATCTGATCAGACTAGTGATCTGAGAAGAAGCACCGTGGGGAGTGGGTGGCCTGAGTCTTCTCAGCCAAATTGGCAATTCTGGACAAAAAAAAAAAGAACATTATCACATGCTTCAAGTTTTATCAAGGAATTTGATCAATTGAACAAGTTCTGCTTTGGCAATAACACAAACCATACTATGGAAAGAATTGAACCAGAGTGCCAAGAAAACAAACCGATGATTTGCTACACTCCACAACCTTCAGGCCATAGATTGATCCTTCTTTTGTTATAGCACAATTTGTCTCAGAACTCTAAACACTTTTAGAAGCTCTGTTTGACTCTAATACATACTACTCGGTAGCTAAAATGGGCGTGGAGAAACCAGGAGTTCCACTGAAAGAAGAGAAGGAAAGAGTTAATTCCAATTGTCATTCTTTTGACAATAAATGCTCCTCCCATACACTGGTGAAAGAATGTTCCACTTTCAAGAAACCCACAACTCAAGTGCTCTGGATTTCCTCAAGCAGCACATGTCAGCTTGAATTCATATGTACAGAACCATTCTGATGGCCTTCTCACATGTGAGTGACTCAGTGTAACTGAGATGCTTCTTTACACCCTTCTTGGCCATATACTTCTTCTGTATACAAGTCTTGAGGCACAGTCAGAGCCACTGCTGACCAGAAGTTTTCGCAATGACCATGCGTCAGTAGAAGCAATTGATCCAATGCTGCATACTGAGTTGTTGTACAACAATCCTGTATAGCTTTGTTATCACAACGATAATTGCATCCTGGAAGTCAAGGATAACTTTGGGGGTGGGGGGTTGTGTTTGTTGAGATGTTCCACATGAAGGCTTTGCCATGAGTAGTTTCCATGGTCGACTGATCCAAATCAAAATCAAGGAGTGGTTCTTTTCACCCACCACTTCTTCTTTGTCCGCTCATTTGCTTCCAGGTTGCAAAGCTTCTGGAGAACTAGCCTTGTATCTCGCATTCGCTCTTTGAAGTCCTTCTTCCAAGTGTCAAACCTTGCCTTCAGTTTCCGGAGCTCCTCCTCGGGATTCAGACTTGCCTCTGTCACACCTGACTTCACTTCTACTAGAAAGTCAGCATCGTCATTGAAGACTTGTGTGCGGTGGTCAAATTCTCTGACAAGATGACCAACAACTGCACACCCAGCATCAACTTCAGCTCCATAGATACATTCTGGCCCTTGGTGATGGCATTTGGAAATGAGCTCAGGGCTCTTATTGCTAACAGTCATTTTATTATCCCAGTCAAAACCATCTTCATCATGAGCCAGTAGATGTCTGCTGACACAAGTATGATGCCTCCCAGCACCATTGTGCACATTTAGAGCTTCACTCTTGTTTTTAGGAGTATGCAACAGTGGTGCATCTGCAGCTAGGCTCCTTTTGGCAGCTGCCAAGCTGAGCTGCAATGAAGTCATTTGCTTTTGCCACATCTCCTCCATCGATGACGTCTTTGCCTCATATTCCAGCCACCGGGCCTCATAATGCTGTAGTCTTTGGCGAAGCATAGCATTATCCTCTTCCTTCTCCCTTACTGCTTTCTCAGCCATCACGGCACGCCCTTGCAGCTCTAGCAGATATGAGGGCTTTACCCTGATTGTTGGCTCTGTGAACACCTGAATCACCAACAAACAAGAATGTCATGACCATTACACAGACCACAACATTCAATCCAAGATCCTTCAATACTTCACTGTCCAAAGGAAGAGATGTACACAGATGAAAGTACCTCTGATGAGAGAGACTCAAGTTGTGCAGGCACACTAGAGAAACTATTTACTGAAATTGGTTCCTCCAAGGTATCCTTGTCTCTGTTAACTTCCACAATAGATATAGAATCCTCATCTGCTTTGCTTGCAGTTCCTTTGGCTACTAATTCATCCTCCACTTCCTGCCGATGGCAATGCAACCATCTCTTTGCCAACCACATGCGAACCACTGCCATGTCCAAGAGTTGAACCTCTTACAAGACTTTCACTCAACAAGAGATGTAAAGCAAGATACAAAGATGTCCAATACCAAAGAAAAGACTTACAATTTTGAACTTGAGCTGAACTCAGAAAGACAAGTACCTGTTTGCACTAGCACGACTTTCTTCTTTGTGAGGAGATATGAACAACGCAACGCATGCATTCGCACATGCTTTTGAATAACAACAGATGCATCATGTCTTTGCCGGAGATCCTTATACTGCTGCCTTGAGAGTGCACCTCTTACCACTGTTCAGTCCAAGTCATAATTAGTTCTGCCATTCAGATTACTACACACTGGAAAAGCAAAAATCTTGAGATAGAAGCTCAGAAAAATTAGAATGTATCAAGGAAGGGCCTTTATGTGATCTTACAAGACTGAAGTATTACTGAAGCATTTTTCAGCCGCCTATATTGACATCGAACCTTGTAACCCTTGTAAACCTTCTGAACACCAATGATGCCGTGGAGAGTTCGTTGTCTCAAATCCTCCAGCATTCCTATCTGCATTATGTATCTTGAAACTGTTACCAGCCTCCACGGAACTTAAGAGTGACATATGTCAAGTACCATATTATGTAAGCAAGCCATTAATACTCAGGTAATGTTTAGACCACACTACAACATATGAATGAAAAATTGCAATTTGCTGGACCCTCTCAGCTTCTAAGCAAGACAACAGAACTAACCATATCAATAGGAGTTTGCTAGAGGAAACTTGCAACACAAACAGCACCACAACACAATTCCTGTAAGTAACAAACTGATAGATCCTCTAAAAGTAGATTTCCAGAGAAAAAATAGTATTAAGAATAACACACTTTCTGTCCAGAAACATCCTCTCAAAGTTGACATCCCTGACTAAAAAATGTTTTATATTCAAGCATTCCATCTCCCTATGAGACCACATAGCACGGAAAGAGGAGATGACACAGGAACTGTGATTAAGAAGTTGAAGTACCTGACCAGCACGGAAAAACAACTTTGTGATACCGATTTGATACATTTCTGGAGCAATACCAAACTGATGCAGGATTGCCACACACACACTTAACACATCGTGTTGGGAAGATAGGCTCTTTGGTAGTAAAAAGCCATACCTGCATTTTAGAGTTGCCACATCATGAACACAAACAAGAGTTCAAGCTTTATCCTGACTCGACATCCACAGCAGATGACTACCATATGGTCAACATATCCTGAAGCAAAAGAGTTTCCTGATTGGGATTGCATGGATCTGACAACAATGCTTGATATGCATTCCCCTTAATTACAAGTTTATGTGAGGTTACTTGCAAATGCACTAAGGTACAGCTGGCCACCTTATTGGGAGCAAATTATCTTTCTTCACAATCTCAAGATAGGGCTAAAAACTGGTTCACCTCATGGCAAACTGATTATGTGAATGGCGTGTGGGATAACCAGAGCGTGCTATACGGACCACTTCCAGAACCCCACAACAGCGTAGTTGCTGCAGCACTAGCTCTTGGTCCACCACATTTGGAAGGTGTTGTGGGTTGGGCTTTATGCATCTTATGAAATGAGGCTCAGTGCTCTCTAGTCTTTGCATCAGCTTGTTAAGTTGTCCCTGCAGCACCACCCATTGTTGGTTGCAGTAAATCCTGATCAATCTGTTAAGACTCTAAATAGCAAGGAGAACATAGCATGGAGAGGAAGCCTGATTGACAGGACATTACAGAATCAATCAAATCACAGATTATACTTCATGTCCAGTTTGAGGCTTGAAAAACAGCCAATAAAAAAGTTAACACCAAAAATGTAAGCTCACACCTTGAACTTGGCTGCAACACTCTGCTTTTGAGATTCAGTGCCATTAGCTCTTCGAGTAGGACTGAGCATTTTCTGCAAACCCTCTCCAATGGCAGCTGCAAATAGCTGTGGCAAGGAGGAGTCACATGATGACAGCAGCTGCAACAGGTCTGCATGCAGCAGGTCTCTGTTTTTCTCCAAGAATCCATTTGTCTCATACATTACCTGCACCAAGTTTCCATGGTTAGGATTACAATGAGAGAGATGGCAGGGCACATAATGTTGTATTTATTGATCTAAGTACACAGTCAAGTTGGGGACAACACAGGTGCTAGTCAAGGTTTCCTCCACGTCCCATTTTGGCTTCCAACAGACATGAAGGGTGAATGCTATTGCAAGGCTGACAGTCAACATGGACACCACAATTACAAATAATAGTGACATGACAATGTTATACCTCCCCAGCATAATGACAAATTCGAAATGCCTTGCTGCGCTCTCCTTTGAAGCAAGTATTTCCCCTCAGATGTTCCTTCAGCTTCTCAGCCAGTGTCAAATCTGTGGCTCGAGGGAAAGTGCACTCCTCATCCAACAATGATATCATACCCAGAGGTCTCTGCAAGGTTGTGCACCCAAGCTCTCCCTCTCAGAGCTCTTGCTCTCACTCAACCAAATTCTATTATGTGATCAATGCATATATTAGCCAAAGATGGGGGAAAGCCTGAAACCTGAATGGATGTCTGTGCCTCCATAATGGAGGTACATAAATGTCAACAATGTGGAATCATTGACTTGTCAAGAATATACTATGATTTCAGTTTGAGTTACAATACCTTCTCAATGAGATCCAGACATTCTTGATTGTCTTCAAAGTCAACTCTTGTCCAATCAATGTTCTCTGATGTGTACTCCTGCAACACAAAAACAGGACTAAGGACTGGAATAGTACAAAGATAGATAGGCCTACAAATCTTGGATATCATAAGGAAAGCAGAGTGGAACAGTGAGGCCTGTGACTCAAGCACAGAAGAATTGACTAATCCCAACTATAACATGCATGCAGATTGCACGTGCTCTTCAGTGTGAACAAACCTCTTGTTCAAGCTTGAAAAGATGGCGGTTAAAATGCTGTTGCAGTCTCTCATTTGCATAGTTGATACACAACTGCTCAAAACTATTCCTCTGCATGGACATCATACATAAAGTGTCAGCTGATAAGAAATTGCCTCTTGTGACACAGATGACATCTGCTTCTTAATGTGCTGTGCCACAATTTGCTGAGCAGAGCATGGAAAGAATTTCAAGCCTCACAATAACAAATGATGCACACTTGAAAGGCAAATAAATAGTCAATGTTCTTTACCTTAAATGACTCAAAACCATAAATGTCCAAGATGCTAATTGACCGGCCAGTGCGTCTCTTGCCAACTTCCAGTGACTTGTTGATACGATCTACCAACCAATCAAATAAGCTAGCATAGATAGCTTTGGCAAGAGCATCTCGTGAATCAGTTGCCTACATACAACAGGCACTATTTCAACAACTGCTAATTCATATCACTATATTGACATTGCTCCACAAGAAGTTGCATACATGTTTTCCAAGCTGACCTCCAATAAAAGAAACAACACCAAATAATTGAGTACCTAGTCATAAAATCCAAGGAAAATCTTTTCTAACAATGGTTTATTAAATAAGGTTTATTACAAGTAGCACACCTGTTCATATGTTAGTCTTTGTACAATATCATCACCCCCTGCATGGATCTTGCGTGTTGAGAGTGCTGCCACTAGCTCATGAATCTCACAGTGAAGTAATCCTGCTGCTACCTTGACCGCTGCAAAAAGAGGCCTCACAGTCAGACAATTGCTATCCAGGCACTAAACCAGATTGTACCATGTACATTGTTTCCATTCTGTCTCATTAGAAACAATGTCTCATACAAGCAAAGCTGATTACTGTTTACCCAAATCCATTGTTCAAATAATTGCACCACATGTTGGCACACAGCACAGCTAGGAAATACCTAGCTTACCCTCATTCTCATCAACAATCACATTGTCATGGTCCACTATGTGAAAGGTGATATTCCCAAGCCAAAGCACAGCTGAAAGCATTTCAAAAGCTTGCTCCTGATCCTCATTGCTGATTTGCACTACATTCATGGCCCTCTGCAACCCCCATGTTCACAAGAGACACCACCTCAGTCTGATACACCCAGCAAACCATCTCCAGAAAAGAAGACACATTGCAAATACAGGTTCAAGCTAAATCACTATCGTTGCTGATTAAGAACTTGTATTACTTTGTTCTCCCTTCTTTCTGTCACCATTAAATGTCTTTCAGTCCATTACAGTCAGTCACTCTCCAAAAAACACCCACTCTTGGTGCAGATCTTTCAGCACAGTACATTCACAAGTACCAATACATATAATTTAAGTCAACCTGAAAGTAACTGAAAGGTGACGATAACAATGTTATGGATATTTCAGATATTAAAAAATAACAGCAACCCAATCAGCAAGCATGAAAAAGAGGAAACTCAACCCTAGAGAAAAGAGAAACCATATTTTGACATATGTTCTTGAACTCATAGTTCTATAAGAACCAAACTGACTTCATATGAACTTATATGGTTTATTTTGACAGGGTTCAACACATGTTCATATGGAGACAGTTCAAGACATAACTCAGTTCCTATGTGGAGGGTATTTAGGGTTAGGGTTTAGGGTTTATTTTGACATGAGAACAAACTGACTTCATCTCTTGCTTTTGAAATGCAAGCCACTAGATTAACATACCCTCAAGAGATAAAACTGCTCTGCATCGTCAACTTTGTCAATTGATAAACAGTCGCTGTGATTCAGATAGTGATACTCCTGAGCAGGTCTCACTTTTACACGCTCTGTAGCATCATAAACAAACAGAAAAACAGTTGCTTTGATCTGAATAGGGATACTTCTGAGCAGGTTTCACCTTCACACAATCTATAGCATCACAAACAATTTGCAAAACAGTAACTTTGATTTGGATAGCAGTACTCTCTGTAAAATCAAATTTTGCATGACATTTTCACAAACAGCCTTTTACTTCAGTTTCCTACTGATGTATGAACTCTCCTATACTCAAGGGTGCTGTTTTCATATCAATGTACAACTGTAAACAACAGCATGCAGATTGACTCAAAATATACCTCGCAAACCAGGATCAGCTCCAGCACAGAGCTGGTAGAAGACATGATAGGATCTTTCACCACCTGCCTGTTGTACAACTCTAGACTGAAGCCAAAACAGAAACTTGACAGTCAGCTCAAAAATGTCAAATCAATGTAAGCACACTCAACCATAATCTGGCATGAAGGTGAAATTGCAAGACACCACTTGGAAGGCTGAAAAAAGCCTTGGTAGCATGCCACTTGCTAACATCTTTTGCAAAACTAGCCAGCTTACTTAAGCCTTTTGGCACACAACTCTGTAAAGGCAGGTCAAATTTGTAGTGTTCAATGGATGTGACAAAATGGAATTAAAGATACCCAAAACAAATTCCAAAAGAGGCATACACTCACCTTTTCAAGTAGATCTTAATATAGATAAATTCCATGAGCAGGTTGGCCGAGCACAGGGCAACAAGAAATGAGGTTAGAGTAAAAGATGTTGAACAAAAAGCTTAATCACAACACAATTGATCCATTCCTTGGCCCTTTGTCTCAGACAAACCCCAACATGTAAATTGCAATGCAGCAGAGAAATGGCAGATGGCTTACAAGTCTGAATCTTTGCCCCACAAATCTTTCCAGAATTATCAAAATGAATGTCAATCAATTTCCCCTGTGAAAACAAGAATAAAATCACACCCAACTCTTCACAAACATCTCCATGATTGTCCCCAAAAGAAATCTTGCTGACAGCCTACTACACTTTACATGTTATTCTACATCTAGTCTTTGTAGTTAGGGTTCCAAACACAGAGACAATTATGCTTCCACTAGTGATTTTGACATTGCAAAACTTGGTCATTGCATTGCTCCTCCAGAATCCCAATCTTGCCCACAATTTGATGATTGGTTTAATTGAGCATGGTCATTCAAAAGGAAAATGGTAACTGTTGACAAAAGGTCGAAAGAATGGCCCATCAAAACATGCTCTAAGAGGAAGTGCACTGCTTACAAAGCGGCTTGAGTTGTCATTTCTGAGAGTCTTGGCATTGCCAAATGCCTCAAGGATTGGATTGGTCTGCAAAATCTCATCTTCTAGCCCACCACCACCTCCAAGAGCAGCCAAATACTGCATGGCAATCTTAGCAGTTTCTGTCTTCCCTGCACCACTCTCCCCACTGAAGAAATATTTGTAAGCCTCTTTCCTTAGCATTCAAGCACACAGAATCACAATAACCAGAGCTAGTAGATTTTCAACTTGTGATAAAACCACAAGCTATAGCTTGAGAAAGAAACTGTAGCAATGATAAACATCACAATACATCTCCTAATCACTGTGACAAGAATAATTGCAGGACAGCTGTGGCAGAAGACTGCAATGACAGAATTGACAGTCACCCATTACCTGATGATGATGGACTGGTTGATTCCCTCTGCAAGTTCCAATAACAATTTTAGTTAAAAGCAAGGAAAATCTATTTTCGCTACATAACAGAAATTAAAGTGGCAAGTGCTGCCTTTACTAAAGAGCAGCTAAACAGAATACATCAAAATGATAAATTGTGTCTCAACCCTCTTAATGGTGTCTAGATCTTTCAAAATATCTTCACACAACAGTTACAGGAACAATTCATACCTCTGACCATTGCTCCAAAAGCAGCATCTGCAGTCATATACACATGTGGGTGCAAGCTTGACCCTGTCTTTTTCCGATAAGCTTGAATGAAGTCTGCAGTATAGATGGGCACCTTCTTAAAAGGGTTGACTGCTATCAGAACAGGACCTGCCCTAGTCTGCATGACCAATTATAATGTTGGTTAGCATTCTAGAATCTCTGTCCTGACAGACAATTAGACAGCTGCTAAAATGTGCTCAGCTAGCCAGAACTCAGAGAAACCTCCAAAATTGGGCCCTTTCTACATGGATCATAGACCATATGATTTTGGACACAGGAACAGGCCTCACATATATCATGTCCCTTGAATATCTGTAAGTCAAATCATGAAGAACAGCAGGCTCATTAAGGTAGCTGAGCTTGATGAGGTCATCCACTCCCTCCAATATGTCAGGATTTGCAGGTTGCAGCATCCCTGAACTTGCCGTGACAATCTGCAAACAACAGCACTCTTCAGACATGGACCTCATTAGACATTCTGGAAAGGCCTTCAAGACATCCTGCAGGAAACAGAATTCAAGTTGAAGCTCTTACTTGACAGTCTGAAGTGCGAATGACAGCCTGTGTGTCTTGTATTGATACAACCACCCCAGAAATCCAGATGTTTTCACTTGTTAGACACCACACACGAATGTTCTGCAAAAAACCCAAGGCATTAAAGATGCTTTAGCATCATCTGATACCTTTCCAATCAATCACCTGCAGATCAGTTTGTCTTACAAACTAAAGAATCCATTCACAGGAAGCAGATGCAAGCAAGTAGTACTGGGAAATGAAAACTGTTCAAAAGAGCTGACAACTCTAATTTGCAACTTAGCTCATTACAGAGCTGCTTGATATATGAGATACCTTTCTCAAGCAGGGAATGCCATCATCCTTCCACTTCTTGCCCCCTGTAGATGGAGAGATAACTGGAGCAGGAGGTTCCTGTGCTGTGCAAAAACTGAAGCTAGAGTTTACAGAATCTTCTGTAAGAAAATCAGCAGATGAGCTCCTTTGAATCTGGGTGGCGGTCTCCACAGCATCCCCATGAATGCCATTTCCCCTACCTTCTATTTGTTCTATCTGTATACTCGTGTCAATAGCAGGTATGAAGGTAGGGGACCCCACATACACAGGACCACCCACTTCACCTTTGAATGTGGCCACACTGTCAACAAGAGGCCTACAACTACTGCTGAGTGCAGTGGAAGTATCAGAAACTTCCATCAGCTGACATTCCTCTGAATTGTTGGAGCTCTTGACAGAACCAACTGAATCATCACTGGGCATAGAGGCCACTTGCACAGTTGAGCTCCCCCCAGAGACATCAGCATTCCCATTGAACAATGCACTGGATTCTTTGCTGGGGAGGCCAAGATTCTCCAGAGTCACACCTAGACATTTCCTAGCTCGTAGAGTGGATGGCAAACGAGCTCTGGATGTTGGCCTTGGCGGTAGAGCAGGTAGCATGTCTTTCTGGTTTTCATCAAGCATGACATCCCCATCATCCACCATTTTGATCGAGTCCAGCATTTCCTCCAGAGTACTCCGGACAGGGCTCCTTGTAAAATTCATTGTGACCTACTGGATGGATGCCACCCTTGACTTTTATGGCAAATAAACCAAGGATCTACCAGGCTCCATTTATAATTCTGAATGATTTAGCACTCAGGCAGCAGATGAATTTCCAATCCTCTCCAACAATTCATCCCATGGAAGAGGGCAACAAATCTCAAAGTGGGTCTGATCCTGATAGCCACCAACCACAGACAAAAAAATGAGCTCTCCAGTTAAGGACTGTCATCTCATACAGAAAACTCTCATGTTGCAAACCTGCTGCTTGTCTTGCTAGCAAAGTAAAATTGTGTTCTTCGATCAACAAACCATAAAACACTTGATTTTGAAATTGGAAAAAAATACACTGAATGCATTAATTGATGTCTACAGCTTGGGTACTTTCAGAATGTCTAACCAAGTAAATTGCATTTAGTTGTCAACATTTGGAAAGGGAGGTTTTGATTAAATACACTACAAATAGAGCTGCATGAGCACTCCATGATTAAACAGGCTAAGATAAAAGCTCATTAATGCTAAATTGGTGATTAGTTAGCTGAGACAGCATTGAATGCTGTACCATACTTTGTACTACAGTGGTAGTGAAGCTCCTAGAACGATTCGAGTTCCAAAGAGATTGAGAGAAAAGCTGAGAACTTTGACACAAGATGTTTTCAGAAATTCGTCGTCTTCTCGTTATCTTTCACAGGAAGGGCAGCTTACCTCACTGGGGACCTTGTATTCTCTCTACCACATTACCGGTTCCCTTCTGTGAATCAAAGTCTGGACCCTCTCCAACACATACGGAAGCACGACAGGGTTTGGTTCTAAAGCCCCGTTATGCTAAGTCCCATTCCAATTTTCTACCCGCGCTCGCATCGCGCTACCTTCCTCCCCGCGATGACATACCCGCCTATTACACTTCTTCCCGGTGATATCATCCTAATCACGGCTGAGAAATATTGTACCAAATGCCGCAATGGCTGTAGTGAAACCTCGAACCATGCGTTGTTAGGAGAAGCTTTGTATCGAGAGGGAATTGGAATAAAAGAAATCCCCGATTTTTCATGAAAAGTGCACGGGGTGTGTAGAAGGAAGAGATCAATCAGCAGGCACAAGACAGGAGAAGGAAGAAGAACACGAGGTCAAAAAGTCAATGGTAAAACGTAACCTAACATGTTCCTTCCCGGTTTCCGCGCCATCGATTGCGAGAAGGAGCTCGTTTCTACAAAGACGATCCAACGGCGTTTCGAAAGGTAGAAAGAAAACTTCAAAAACGACCACAAGTTGTCGCAAAGAACAGCGCAGAGTGCGCAAACATGTAGATAGAGCAGCACAAGGCCAGAAAAGAAAAGAAAAAGGAGAGCGAACAAAACGAAAGAGCGATTACAAAAGCTCGCAAAGATAGATAGATAGCTAATGCAAGAAGGCAGTACTTCGAAAAACGAAACAGCAAAAAAAGAAAAAAAGAAACAACCTAGCTCTCACTCCCTCAATCACCAGAAACGTTATCAGAGAGCTTCATCATCATCGTTATCGTCCACCGCAAAGAGAGAAAGAAAAAATTGGAAAGAAAACAGAAAATCGGATCAAAAGAAAGTAAAGATATCGCAACGAAGAAAGAAAGAAGACAAGGTAAGTAAGGAGGAGACTTCTGATCGGTTACCAAACAACAAAACGCGTCCCAGCACCGGCACCAGCAGCAGAAGTCGTCATTGAGGAGCCTCACGATCGCCCCCCCGCAAACAGAGAAAGCAAAATTTGAAAACAACATAGAAATTGGATCAAAAGAAAGAATGCAAAGTGATAAAGAGAACTAAGTTGGATACCGAGGGAAAAAAAACACCTGTGGAATTGATTGCTCGTTTGCGCGTGCGTGCGGATTTACTTCGAGTTCTCCTCCGAGTGTGCGTCTCCTCTCTCTCCATCTCCGTGTCTTCCTCTCTCTGCGGTTCGTGTCTCCCGCGCGGTGGACCGTGCGGTCATCGTTTCGAAGTTCAAATAATTCCCTAAAATAATGGCCTCCTCCAAACCGAGTTTTTACTCGACCGTTCAACTTTTGGGGGCGGGGGAGCGGGAGGCCGGTTATTTGGGGGCGGGAGGGGGGAGGAGAGTGTTTGTTACATACCTACCTAATTACCTATTAAGATATATTTGTGTCGTCAAAAAAAAAAAAAACAGAAGTATTTGGGTAGTTGGAATTTTATTTGAAATTTGAGTATGCAAACCTATTTCCCACAAAATTTTAAATAATTTGTAATTAATGGAATTAGAACTCATTTATGCCAAGGCCATTATTTTGAGGCTTTGCCATGGTATGGGTTAATGGTGATGATGTTGTCATTGGAGTCATTAGAACTAACATGATTGGCTCACATTTAAGTCATTTTTTTCTTTTCTTTTTCGCATAATTATTAAAATAAATTTGTGTTGTTCAAAGAAACAAACAAAGGATTTGGTTGGAATTGTCTAACATTTTAAAATTTAGGCATGTCACAACTTCGCCACACATTATAAAATATTTTATAATTACTGAAATATAGAACTCTTTATGACAATGCATTATTAACTCTTTGTCATGTGACACACTATTGTGTGATGATGTTGTCATTAGAAGTAAGTAACATCATTCATTCACATTCATGTCAAGTTTTTTTTCCCCTTTTTTTACATATTTTTTATCAAAATAAATTTGTGCTATTGAAAGAAGCAAACAAAATTTTTGGTTGGAATTGTGTAACATTTAAAAACTTGAGCATGTAACTTTGCTACAGGGTATAAAAATAATCTGTAGTTAATGAAATATAGAACTCATTAATGGCAAGGCATTATTATTATGGCTTTGCCATGCTACATACTAGTGGTGATGATGCTATCATTGGAATCATTACAAATAACATCATTCATTCACATTTATTGTCAAATTTATTTTCATTATTTTCATTTTTTATTTGAAAAAAAACAGTTTTTTTAGTTGGAATAGCGTAGCATTTAAAATTAGGATTTTATTTTATTTTTTATATATTTTTTCCAATCATGCAATGACTGAAACTTGCAATAATGAGCATCCAAATATCAACCAATGGGAAGGTGTGAAAGCCCACACATGGTTGGTATGACAATGGTCATTAGTGTAAGGTAAAGTACCAGGGTGGGGGCCTTCCCAAAAGAAAGAGCCTAGGACGAGGTGATAAGTAGTGGAGTGAGTGTGGCCAGGCATTTAAGGAATGTCCCTCACCCATGGGTCGTGCCATTGTCAAACGGGCAAGGTGAAAGTTACCATGAACCTAAAACATACATAAACCAAGCTAGATAGGGTTTAGGGTTTTTAAAGCTATAAATGCCCTCCAAATAGGTGCAATAGGAAATCAATCTCTCAAGTGCAATTTTTTTACCTTTGAGATAGGTGGCAATCACATTAAACAATCC
>Ga0209208_10005633_pt1 | contig 17399 bp, 16 predicted proteins | sample S1TSphfallax_3_FD_187694 | JGI IMG/M metagenome (GOLD analysis project Ga0209208, IMG submission 187694) | Host-associated microbial communities from peat moss isolated from Minnesota, USA - S1T2_Fd - Sphagnum fallax MG (SPAdes) (version 2) | ecosystem: Host-associated > Plants > Peat moss >... | reverse complement strand
TTTTTTTTTAAAATTCAATTCAAATCAATTTGGTAATGCACAATTGTGGGGAGCCCAAGTGAAGAAAACTACTCAAAACAATTAACATATCCCATTCTAACATGACGATTGATAACAAAGGTTTTCCTTTTGCCTAGGAGGCACAAGCCTATTGCCCAAACCTTGTATACATAGTTATGTGTATTTTTTACATTAATATAATAGCCTTTGTACAATTCAAAATAAAACAGAATTCGTCCAACTCTTTGTGTTTCTTAGGATAAATCCATTATCTATACCTATAGAGAAAGAGAATGAAAAATCGAAGAGAAGAAATCAAACTACACCAAGTTTTTTCCTGGAAGTCTACTGGCCTGCCCAATCATCCAATTCACAAGTTGGAAAAAAAACCCGTGGTTTAGTAGCCAAAGCAACTTCGTCACTAGAATATTTTTGTCTCTTTTTAGCTTGGATACACATCGAAGCTTTATCATCATTTCAACCTGCCCCAAATCAATGGAGGGTTAAATGGAACAAAAATTACCCATATTACTCTGCAAGAACAGTTCCACCCATACTCAGCATTTGACCCTACAACAATATTTTTCACATCCAAGATTAATTATTTATTGCTCGATTGTTTTTCAAATCCAACCCATTACACATGAAATTGGGATTGTAAAAGGTCAATGCCAACAAAGGCCTTAAAAATTTGATGGCCATGGATTGAGCCCGACCATGGCCATGGATTTGCACTAATCAAAATCATGGATTGGCACCACAAAGCCCAAACCGATCCAAGGTCCATAAGTGCATTGAGTCATGGCCTTTGGATGGGTTGATACTGATCGTGGTAGAGGATTGGTACTGACTAAGGTAGTGGATTGGCGATGACTAAGGCCTTGGGTCAGGGAGAACCGACACCATCATAGCCATAGCCATGACTAAGGAGGTTAGTCCAGACCGACCAAGGCCATGGGTCGGCATTGACTGACTATACTATTAGAATTCCTAAACTTTTTTGACTAAAAATTTTGATCAAGAAAGACCCATTTTGGAAAAGACCCATTTTGGATAGGTGTCAAAAAAAAACCTCTCAGTCATTTTGAACCTGTCCATTCTGACTGGGCCATGTATTTTTTGACCAGGCTTAGGTTGGCATTTTTGACTAGTCATTTCAATATATTTGAGAGTCACTATCACCGGATGTGAATAGACGTACAATTGAGCTGCTTTGCATGTTTTCAAATGACAAGGTACCTATGTTTATAACAAAGAGGTTTGCAGAATTAGGGTTTTGCACTTTTACCATCTCTTGCTCAGGAGCACTAAGGGTAGCAACCTCTGGGTCATCATAATTGTTGTTGTCCATTCTCTTCAGAACTTATGTGTTTGAATGCATGCCATCCAACATCTGGTTGTTGTTGTTGTTGTTGTTGTTGAGGATCTCCTCGCTTTTGTTCCTTTTTGTTGCACGTATTTCTGAGTGCACATATGTTGCTGCAAGGTTTTGAGTCCATTTGAGAATCCAGCACAGTTCAGATCTGCTGCCTTGGTTGTCAAATTGTTGAAGATTTTGTATTTTGTATGTCGAGGCATAAACAAGAAAAGTGAGAGACTAGGTTTTTCTTCATGTCTTCTTGCTGCTGCTGTTCCTGCAGTGAATGACATCACTTTTGCACACTTTTTGGTTCTACCTCCGCAAAGGAAATATGGCTACAGATTGCTGTGAATGTTGCTGCTTTTTCTTCCTGAGACACAACAGGAAGGACCCTGAGGCAACCATACCAAACCTTTACAACCATTCCTCGGAGGAGCGTTTACTTGCCTTCTCTGTTGATCAAGAGGACAGACTACTCACTCACAGTGCATCACAACATGGTGCCAAATCCACTTTCAATAACTATGGCCTCCCTTCTGACAACAATGTCAGCATAAGTACGGATTTCAGCAAATCCATGTTGCCAATAATGGATCCTTTCAAGGAGTGGAGAGGGTCATGGAAATTCTCACGACTTGATAATACTTGCGAAAATCTTAATCCTCACATGCTTGTGAAGGAAACCCATCATGTTGTTCGTTCTGAGGTATGATTATTTGTATTCTTGCAACACAAGAGTCCTTATTGCACCTATATCAACTTGTGGGTCTATTAGTTGCCTTGGACACCAGGGCCCCTTGTATGAGTTTAGGGTAACCCTAAACCCCTCATTGCTCTCTTCAATGCAATTGCTCCAAATGCAGCAAGCGTTGAATGCGAACTATAAATATGGATGCTAAATCTTGAGCCCCAGATATTTAAGCTGTGAAACTGAACTCTTACCTGCAATTTTAGAGTGTATGTCTCAAGGGATAAGCCTTTGCATCTTTTTGTCTTCATCAGTGGTCCTTTTGCAAGGCTGCAATCTACTCACCTTGCAATTGTTGACAGGATTCAAATGGAAACAAAATGATCAATGAATATGTCCGAGAGTGTAAGATTGGAACAGGGAGCTATGGTAAAGTGGTGAGTTTGAGGTCACCAGTCTTGCAACTGAAGCAATACTTTGATTTCAATTATGCCCTTGCCAAGGAATACTGGTTACGATGTAGCACAGATTCAGTACCAGTGCACCCAGGAGTTAAAAAGTGTTGGCTGACTGCTCAACTCAGTCAAGTGTTTGATAACAACTACTTACGAGTGCACACACTGTATTTGCTAAAAGTGGATCCTTTGGTAAGCATGAAAATTTGAGGTGGCAACTTATATCTCATTTGTATCCTGGTGTTCTATTTGCCTGGGCTAAGTTACAACATAGTTGTTGTTAATTGTACAGGTCTTGCATCGAAGTAAGAAGGATGACAAGCTATATGCAATTAAGGTACAAGAAACATGGTAGAGATGTCTTTTGGGTGTTTGGCCATGTAACTCTGATCATGAGCTCTCTTTGACAGTCTTGAATTTGTAATTATTGTCTGTATACTCAAATGTGCATCCAGAGAGTATCACATTATCACAGGTCAGGCTAAAATCTTTCATGGTTTCCCTAATGGAACAGTTCGCTACCTTATTGTTAATCAAGATCTAGTATCCCTAAAATAAGAAGAGCAAGCATCTGAAACTGGGTGTGCTGCTGCACCTGGCAGCTCAGCATAGCATATAGCCACCTAGAGAAACGGTGACCTGTCCACCCAATAAGTACAACCACAGGTCCAGTGTATGCATTGATATGTAGAAACAAGGACCTTCTTAACTCTACTGGACCAAAGTTTCTGTAAACCACATGGTTGCAACCACTAATTTGGTGGGAGGTAAACCTGTTCTTCAAACTATCAAACCTTCAGTTCTGAGGGGTCACTTTGAAATTTGGATCTTATTACATAACTGATAATAGGACAGTTTACTCTTGGTTGGCATGATAATGGTTGTAGTTTCTTATTCTTGCAGATGTTTCACAAGTCTCGGCTCAGAAAACTACGCATTTCACCTACTGAAACTGCAATGATGGATGTTCTACGAGAGGTGAGAACATGAGTTTGTAACAACAATGATGTGCTTTACAAACTTCTCTCACCAATTAAACGACAAGTTTGGCTATGATATGCTTCTTGCAATCATCAGTTGAGGGTATGCAGTATAGAGGGTTCCCTTTGGTCAACTAACAAGTACGTTGAAATCCAGGTGTCGATTATGAAGGAGCTGGACCATCCCAACATTGTGCACCTCGTGGAGGTCATAGATGACCCAGAAAGTGACCATTTCTATATGGGTTTGTTTCTGTACCTTAGCTGTTGTGTATCATGAACTTGCCAATGTGGTGTTTCCATCTATCTATGCTGTCATTGAATGCCAGTTACTATCCTTTGAATGACAACCAAAATGTTTTCGTTCCAAGCACCCTTGCATAAGAAGTGCCCTTGTGCAAGAAGAGAACAATATAGTATACGGACCCTCAATTCCTTTTTAATAAGTTGTTGTAAGTTGGTAATTTAAAAATTACAGGTGGATGATGAACAGGTGTGCCTTAGCAAGGTACACATGATGTAGTCATGTTTGGGTGAAATTGAATTCCAGCGCCAGTTCCATGTTTGTTCAAAAACCCTAGACTGTACATTGTTTTTGCTTGATTTGTGTTGTGGTTGTGTTTATCCTGCAATCATCTTCAATTGGTCTCTATATGACTTGATTTGAAGTGTTGAAGTGTTATTCCATGCTTTCCACCAGCCAGGTCCTTAACTACTTATAGATGCAATATGATGAAGGTGCTATGCGATGTCTATTGAGTACCAGACACATTGAGACAGCCTTGCTAGCTTCCAAAAATGTGCCAGAAACTCAGGATGCATATTGTGTATGATGGTTTCCCAAAAATTTGGGCAGATTATTATATACTTATCTACACCCAGTGCTGGGAGCTGACAAATTCAGTGAATAGTCATGGGAGCTCATCACTGCTATTAATGATGAAGTGATGATGGTATGACACTTGTGATCAACTTTCACAAGAGTGCAATTTGTGACTGCTCTCATTGTCACATTACGTTCAAATTATAGTTGTGGAAATTTCTCTGTAATTTCATCAATATGTGATATGACGAAGGTGTTTACCTGCTTCTTGCAGTGCTGGAATATGCAGAAGGGGGGTGGATATTTGAAGGTTCTGGCCCAGTTGGTGGGATCGGAGAGGCTGTTTCTCGAAGATATCTTTCTGATGTGGTAGCGGGGCTTATGTATCTCCATCAACATGTAGGGCTTTGTTTTTGCCATTCACCACTTCAAATAGGTTTCTTATCTCAGATGGCATGCTTTGTATGTGCTTTTCACCTTATCTTTGTGTGAAGGAATGATGTCACCCCAGCAGAGTTATTGGTGTACAGGGTTCTGCTAACTGCTTTTTAAGTGTAGGAAAGTCGGACCACCATATGCTTAAGTAATGTCAACAATAGATGTTTGAATTGCAGTTGGATCCAGTTTATAAAGCAGTGTTGTTCATGATGGAAGAATTGAATCATAATTTCTTGTTGGGGTTTGAAAGAGCTAATTCAATGTGCTGTTTACAGAATGTCATTCATGGTGACATCAAGCCCGAGAACCTGCTCATTGGTGGTGATGGACTCATAAAAATTTGTGATTTTGGTGTCAGTTGCCTGTTTGAGGTTTGCTCCCAGACTGCTCTCCTCTTCTTTCCTAGGTTTATCATCTGGTGTACTGTGGTGATGGAATAATCTCTCCTTCATCCGACCTTGACAGGGAGGGAGAGAAGTTACAATCTTCTGTAGACTGGATCAGGGAACTCTATCCTGATCCATGTCCATTAACTGAGTCGGCATTCACCAATAGTTTTATCCATGTGTTGGCTACACTTTTGACTTCAACTTCTTATTTAGAGCTGAGAAACATGGAGTTTGTTTGCAGGATGGTGATGATGAAGTCCAAAGATCTCCTGGCACACCAATTTTCACAGCACCTGAGTGCTGCGTAGGTGAGCACACAAGTACACCACACAGTATCCTTACTTTGTAGACACTCATTGTGGATTCTGTGAACCAAGTTGGAATTTTGTTGGAGTTTTGGAAAGTTTTGGAATTCTGTGGAAGTTGTAGTTTTGTTGATGGTTGCTGCCTTTGAACTATATCATTGAAGAGAATCAAAGGTGAGATCAAGGCACAACACCTAAATGCTATGGTAAATGGATGGGTGTCAATAGGTGTGACATATCATGGAAAAGCTGCAGATATCTGGGCTCTTGGTTGCACTCTTTATTGCATGGTGTTGGGACGCTATCCATTTAAAGGAGAAACTCTTCAGTCCACTTATGAGAAGGTCTGTGTGATCTACTACTACTGATTTGCTACTGTTCTCTTCTAGTCATGGATCAATGGGCCAGTTAGCAATATTGCTAATATCCAAGCTCATCCTCGGCTTGCTCAATGTGAGGGAAGGATTTATGAAAATTTTGCATCAATTAAGAAACTAGTGATAGATTCCATTGAAGATTCCATCTTGTTGTGACCCAAATGACCTATGTTTTCACGTTGATGAAGAGAAATGCAATTTTGCAGATTGTGTTTGATCCATTGTACCTTCCTGAGGACTTGAACCCAGAGCTCTCCAATTTGCTGAAAGGACTGCTTTGTAAAGGTTTGAATTTGGCTGTAACCTTTGTCAAAAGTCTGGGAGAGCAGAGGGCCAATTTCCCAGTTATTTGAAATTCTGAAATACTCACATTATCCTGTTCTGGAATCAACCTTTCAGCATGTTGCCAGGTTGCCAATACATACATTATCTTGATTGTCCCACAGTTGCTGAAAGATTGATCTGAATGTTGGGGTACAGATCCAAAACAGCGGATCTGTCTGGAGGCAGTGGCAAATCATCCATGGGTGGTCATGGACGACCAGCCAGTGCAACAGGAGTCGTAGAGTGGTAAGACATGTTAATGCTGTAAGTCTGTGAAGTGTCAACTCAAGAATGGGGTTTTCTTAATGTGACTGCCAGATTTGGGAGCTTCTTAAATTTTCACTTTGTGAATGTAGATATTTGCAGAAAGTGCATACTTAATTTTGTGAGCTATCTCAACTTGTGGCACGTTATGCAATTGCAAAGGAGTATCAAACCACTAAACCCCTGAAAACAGCAGGAAGCCCTCGGTTATTTTCACCTTCTACCTTTATTGTAGTAATGTAGCAATACATTGCCTGGAAACAGCAAGGATTAATTTTGATTTTATGATGCTAAGGAAGTGGTCTGCATCATGAAACACTGAGATGATGTGAAATCTTAACTTTGCAAATGCAAGTGTTTTGCAGAATGTGTGAGTGTGAGAGTTGCAAGGTACTTTGAAGTTTGCAGTTGCAGAGTGAAAATTCTGAATTTCTACAATCCTAGAAACAGGAAATTTTGGGTTTTTATAATGTTATGAAGTTTGGATTTATTTTTAATAGCAGACCTCTTGCAAATGATTGCCTGCAAACTTGAAGAATCTGATTCTACAATTCAACCTTGTTATGTAGTATGATGTTGTAACAGCATTGTTAATTGAACAAGGAGACCTCCCATGTTTGGTGATGCTGACTCCAGGAATGTGCAGTAGTGCATGCAGGGATCTGAAGCATAGAATGATACATACGTTTGACAATTGAACACTTAATACTGCTCCTTGCAAAACTCAGTTGACGGTCTGATATTCCATGACACTCACAAGGTTATGTCTGCACTGATTTGCTTTGTGTTGGTTTTTCATTTTCTGGAACTGACACAATGGTTACCTTTAATTGTTATTGCGGAGTTTTCTCTGCAGACTCATAATCTTTGCAAACTCAGGTCTCTGTAAACGTTGTCCGTGTAGAGTGCAGTTCAGTTCAGACCTTCCAAGTGCAGTAAATCATTGAAGAGGGTTGCTTGTTAGATAGATTTCTATCAAAACATTCTTGAGATTCATGCTGTGATGATCCTCCTGTGTTCTGCTCCTTGGTATTGACATTGCCCCCTTGTCATTGACACAGATGCACAATAGTGTTTTAGTGGATGACTCTAACAAGTCTTGCCTCATGTGACAGGTTTGCTATGACGCCTGGCAGCATGTGAGTACGTTTTTTCTGTAGCCTCAACACAAATGTCAACTCCGAGTTTCATGCTGTAGATTTGCACTGTCTGGGTATCACCAAAGCTCTCTCTTGGTATATTGATCTCTGAACCCTTCATTGCTCTTGTTAGAGAGGATATTTTGTCTTCTCTTTGTATACAAGCTACACATCTTATGAACTGGACTTGGGATAAAGTAGGTCTCTGTTCAGGTACTGTTAGGTCAGAAGCATTCCTTCCATGTGCTTTTCCTGAAGATGTTACAAAGTGAGGCATTGTGAATTCTCTTGTAATTTTGTCTGTAGTGGTGAGAGAAAGATATGAATGGGTTGTGGAATTACTCAGTATATTAACACTGTCAGTCTTTACCAAAAACAATTCATAGAACTTCAAGTAAGTGGGTTTTTGAGATGGTTTTTGACTGTCTAGTGTGGGTCCTTTTGGGTTGAGTCAAACTCATCGTCCACAAATGTCAGGCTATGAAGCACCTTGTTCTTTGCATTTTTGAAGTGCATGGGCTTGATGGAGATCTGAACAATTTTGCATTTAGTCAGGTTATGATTTATCTCAACTGAGAATCTGCTCCGACTTCTCAGTAATATGTACTCTCTGTGACTGTGGTATGCAGTGTTCAAATTGACAAGAGCCATGCAGATGGACGAATGTTCGATTATTGAATTCCATGGTTTTGGTGGTACTTTCAAATTCTTTTACCATCCCATCCACAAATGTTTTGAATGATGTATTTTAACACATTTTGAGGGGGGTGGGTTAATGGGGGATCCCTCATTAGACTCCATGTAAATGGTCGCCAAATGGTATAAGTGAAATTTAAATTCTTATAAAATATTTTGCACTATTTTAACAACATATTTACATTTCACATGCATATGTTCATTATTTCTATCTTAAGTCTCAACAAACTTAACACTACCATTCATTCCAACATTAAGTTCATGGTTATTGCATATAACAAAAAAATTGATTTTAGGATACATTGTAAAAAACACTAGAAACAAAATTACAATTCATTTCATCATAATTTGATATTATAGAAAATTCACACAAGATGAACATACAATTCATTGTAAAAGTCTATGCTTCTCTATATTAGTGAAAAAGATGAATCCAAATTACAGCATAATTTCATGTTTTGTTGAAAAAAACAACACTTAAAATCTATGTTATATCAAAACAAGGTTTGTGATTTTCTGTTGCAAGTACCTATAGGTCTTTCTCCTTTTCTCTAAAACTTTGTGTTTCATCTTCCTTCTTCCCATTCTATAGAACTCTTAACCTTTTGAACTATCCCAAGTCACATCATCATGATCGGAACAACAAAAGTTGAAAATTAAAACTAACAAAGTTCCTTGAAAAGTCCTTATCCCTAATTGTCTTGTTCATCCAAAATCACATATTCATCCTACCCCCTTAACATTATTCATTTATTTGTCTGAGCAAAATTTTGTTAATTTTTTTTTTTAATGATTGAAACTATGAAAGTATCAAATTTTCAATTTCTTTTGTTATAATAAGTAATAACATTCAACTTTAACACCCGTGTTATTTTGAACATTTGAAATATCATTAATTATTTTTATGCATAAAAATATTATGTTGTTAGGTTGTTGGTTTTTATGACTTATTGATATTAACTTTGATGGTGGAGGTCTTTGAAGGCATACAAATGCAATATACTTTTATGCTAAAAGAATGAAAGTGAACGTAAGTTTACATTTACATGTTTGACATTGTATCATGCACATTATTCGTTAAGTGCATTATAGTTACAAAAGTTGTGTATGTGTTGCTTATTATTTGCAATATATTTGCAAAAGTTGTCTATGTGTTGCTTGTTGATTACATTATAATTGTAGATTATATGTATGTTGTTGGTTAGTTAATTCTAGTCATGCAAAGACATTTGCATTTAATTACATGTGACTTGCAAGTGAATTGCACCATATATGTGATACCATATACAACCATGGGTGATAACATCATTTTAGGTTCAGTAGTAATCAAAATGTAACCCAATTTATGGATAGAGCCAAAGTGGATATTTTAGCATTGTATCTAGTCGCATATATTAGATAGGATATTGGATAGTAATAGTCTTCACTTCTTTTAGTAAATAACATTAAATATGTAGATAAATTATGTATTATTGAAAATGATCATGGATCACCAAAAATGTTCATGTACGAGTATTAGATTTTTCAAAATTGAATATTAATACATATAATTGCATTATTGCAAACAATATGTTTTTCATTATTTGTGCAATGGACTTATGTAAGGTGTTTCATAGTGCAAAATTATTATTGTCAATTTTTGTAGGTGCACAAAAATTCCATCCATAAATGGATATAATAAAAAAATAATTTTATCGACAAATTAATCAATTACAAATTATAAAATTTACATTAAGTAAACTCCAATTCCAACATAATACCATTGGGAAAATCTATTAGGTACAAAACAATAGTTTTTAATAATGCATTATTTGTAAATTGAATATTAATATTAATAATGGAACATTAGACATTGCACGACCATACATAGATTTAAATTGTAACATAGTTGTTAATTAGTCATTTAATCATATTTATTTTCACATTGCCTTAAGTTGTAAAACATTTGCAACAAAAATATATGCTTCATTTGTCCATCCATCCATTCATCAATGGATGAATGAAAAATATTCAATTTTTTTATTATCAGAAATTAGTTGTAAAATAATTGGAAATAAGTTCAAAAGAAATGAGCATATTTCATCCATTAACAAATGAATAAAATGCCATGAAGGCATTTTCTTTATCCTCAAAAATTTGCATAGCAAATTGATGTGGACAACTAGTTGTAACTAAAATGCACCAAGTTGCATATTAGTTGTTGTATATATGGATTGTATACATGTCTATTACAACTTGTGCAATTGTTGCAACTTGTCTAGTAGAACTCATAACCATATGAGTTACCAGTGTCTACTATAATTCAAAAACTTAGTTATAAAACACTTGATTTTCTAATAATGTTTTCTATTTCACATGGAAAATTGGCATGGGTTTTCCCTAAGCATGTATTATTAAACATTGGAGCACAACATGTCATGATTAGTAGGTAATTAACAATGAATTAGGCTTGTTAACACAAGTCATGTAACCATGCCTTTTCACAATTGCAATTCTTCCAGTGAACAATGATTCATATGCTTCCATGTGAATATGACGCACTCCCAACTCCTTGAGGGACTCAAATGTGGGTCTCAAATAGAAAACATCGAAAAAGTAAAGAGTTGAGGCACACTCCCTGGCTCGCAACACTTTGGAAGGGTAGAGGGGCGTGCTGGAGCTCCGAAATGGGATTAGGAAAAGTTGAGAAGCTTTATCTACTCACATGGACTTGCACAAAACCAACCCAAGGTGGTTAGTGCATAGTTGGCGCACCTTTGGTGCTAAGACGAACCACAGGTAACACGAACTAACAAAACTCACCACAGCTTAGACTTGGGGGAAGCCACCACCTTCCCCTTTATAGTATATTGTGCACCTCTTCACGAGGCCCACATCCAAATGGTTTTTTGTCCCGGGACTCCCAAATGGGAATCCTAAAATCGCCAAGGTTGGGACTCTCGCGACTTTGGGGTGCCATAACTTTGCGTGTAGACCTATGATTGAGATGAGGTCTGAAGCAAAGTTGTAGCCCTCGTCGAGCGCTTTCCAACAGTATGTCACACGCCATCTTCACCCACTAAAATCAGATCGATTCCTGACTTTTAATGGTCGGGAGTCAAATTGCCAATTTGACTACCGACCCTTCTTTTGGCCATAACTTGTGTTTCAGATGTCCAAATGGGCGGTATGAGCCCATTTTAGATATCTACGTTCTAAGAGCTTTCCAATTATGTAAAGAACTCTTCGAGCCATTGAGTTTTGACCCCTGCAATCGCCTTCTGAATATTCGGGAATACACCAAGACTCCAACTCCCAAAGTGGAACTCCCTTGGGGTGTGAGGGTTCATTCCCTCACACCTTCTCACACTCCCGGGAGTATGTTGTGTGACTCCCGACCTCCCTCTTGGCTTGCCACCTTACAAACCTTTGTTTTGGTCACGAGCCCAAGGCTAAGGTTGCAACAAAATAACCATGATCAATGTGTGAACTAGTAATATGGAAGGAGTGTTGTTTGTGTTTTGTTAACCATTTTATGAAGGGTGGTTGTATTTTACGTCATTGATTGTTGTTTTTTCATTTTTCAATATTTTTTTAAATGTTTTTCTTTTTGTTAAGTTTAAAGGAATGCATAATGAGGTTGAAGTTTGATGACAACCATTGGATATTATTATTTAAGGGACAAAAGTTTGTTGGACCCATTTCCTTTTACATTTTTGAACATTAGAAACTTATATTGTATTAAAGGTATGAACTCAGTGGTAAGATTGAAGCAATTCAACCTTGTCCAAATCTATATGATGTTGTTTGTGGAATTACTATTGAGCTACTTATCATTTCTTACAAATGTTCAGTGATAACTATAAGTTCATTTAATTAGAAGCAAGTTGGTTTGGTAAATTGTGTACTCGATCTAAGTGGTATTTTGACTCATGTAAAAAAAAATTATGTTGGTAAGCTCAAGCACCCATGTATAGTTTCAAGAAATGAAATGGAGCACAAAATGTTGGCGGTCTTATGATCTTTGTTTCATCACAAAACAATCCATAAATGCAAAACAATAAAAAACCATCACCCATTGAGCTAAGATTTTGGTGCACAATTTAAATTCTTTAATCATACTATATATAATTCAAAACATAATTCAATAAGTTAGTTGTGGGGCATGCAACAAAATTAGGTCTTATGGAGAGTCTAACATGCTTTAATTTCCTAGTATAAATCATGTTTAGAAATGTTAGGTTAAAGACTAACATTAGAATGTGGCAATGTAACTTGTACATAGTTAAAGAAAGTTTCAAATTTAAAATGATAAGTGTAATTGCTTGCCATGATGTTATAATGAAGGCTTTTAAGTTCATCATTATTTTAAATATTGAATGTTTGTAGGGAGGAGCATTTTGACATTGTCATAGTGAATATCAAAACCAAAACGATTGAACCACAAAAATCTCATAGAGTAAATTCTTAGTCCACAAAAGCCACAACTTTGAATGACTTGTTTACTTTATTTGTGAATATGACACATGTTCAATGGTGTAGTCAATTGGATTTGACCAACTTGGATTTTCTATTTAGTGTAGTCAATATATTTATTTGCTTTCATCTTGTTTTGGTTTGAAGATATTCAATCATTGTTGTAATGAAGATTTGTTAATCACAATTATTTAAATATCTATTTTGATGTCCCAACCTTCTTTTTAATAAGTAGAACTTTACAATACAAATATCCCTAAGTCTATATTTGTGACTTCCAAAATCATAGTTTTATATTGGTTAAGCAAATGTGTTTACTTTGCCATCAATTGTAATTGTGGCATTTGATGATTACATACATAATAAAAATATATGTTACCATATTAATCATCAAGTCAATTGATTCATTAAAATTTCCATACATTAAAATTCTTTTATGGGGTAGTAGAGGTAGGCCACCTAGTTGTTTCCACAAAAAAGGAAAGTGATTTGAAATAATTACTAGTTGTATTGACAAAGGAAAGTTGGTAAGTGATTTTTGCCCAACAAAATCAATTGATTCGTACAAAATAGGTGAAATTGTGCCAAGAAGTTGGTTTAATGTAAGTTCTTTTGCCAAATGTACTTGTGTTTTTTGTGGATTCATTTGCTAAAAAATAATTCAATGGAAAGTCATTTATTTCAAGTAGAACATTGTATTTAATTTTGAATTGCTCTATTGGTTTTATGAATGTGTGACGGTGTTTTTCTTTATTTAGTGAACAATGAAATTATGAACCTTTCTTTATTGTTGGAAATAACAACAATTTTGTTAATATTAATTGATCAAGTTATATATGAACCGGTTGATAATTTCTTGATGTGGAGATATGAATGAAAGCAAAACCATATTGAGGCAAAGGAAAGGACACTAAATATTATAATCTATTGGGGGGGGGGGTTAGTTTTAATATTAAAAATTTACATCATGAATAAAATTATAAGGTTTCACATATTGATTGGTAAGTTTTAAAATAATAGTTAACTTCATAACATGATTATCTTTATTGTCAAAATCCAAAAATAATAAATATGGGGTATGTTTTGATAACATATATCAAGAAAAATAAGAAAATATAATATATATGTACGAGAGATTTATAATAAATATAGTTGTAAATAGGTTTAATTAGTAGAATGGAGAAGGTGTAATTTATATTAAGAGTTCATAATAAAGGGGGTAACATTAATGAGGTGGTATTTACTTGGTCAAAACAAGCAATGGATGAAGGTTGGATGTAACAACTTGGTGGTCCACTTACTTGGGTTGCAATACACAATTGATTATTCAAGATGTCCAATTTCCATTTGTTTATTTTCGACAAAATAGGGATGCCAAGGGTATAAACATTGCCAATTTTAGTGAACTACCCATGATCTCATGCTTTTCAAAACTAAGGACTTGGCATGTTGTGGGATAATCTTATAACACATACATGGGAATAATTATATGTTAGAATGGACCATAATGTTGTAATATGGGTTCCTCACTAGCATACCTATAACTCCATGAAGACTCATTAAAATGCATGTTATTAAATTCTTGGACAAGCCATCATGGATTTTTCCTCCATGGTTACGTAAACATTGAAATGTGATTAGCAATCCAATAACACACAAATGATAACCTTTCATGTCATCTGAGGGTAGACGTTTTAAACCCATGGGTGCAATTACGTATGTTGACATGGGGGACACAATAATAATTTGAGGATATTAATTGTGATACTTAAGACAATGTGATAGCCATCAGATCAAATACAGGTGGAAAGTTGAGAAGTTGTGGAGTGGTTTGTGCCTTTTGTGGCAAGGTCAAACAAAATCATGGAAGACTTGATAATTAATTAGTTTATGATATTTGTTAAAAGCTTGAGTTATTTTTTATGTTCAATATATGCATTTTTTAGATCAACTACTTAACCAAAAATGACCAAGTTATCAATCATATTACATTTCATTTTTATGAAATTCACATTCCACTTTATTCGAGTGACATCTGCCCATTTTTATTCAATAATTATGTTTGAGATTTATTATAATTTTCAACTTTTCTCTTTGTTTTGATTTCAATTTGGGGCTATCCAAAAAAGGAAATATTCAAAACTTTGATTATACTTTTGTAGTCATTACAAATTTTTAATAATGTTAAGTGAAATGTTTATGTTCATAATGATCAATTAGAAGGTTATTATTAGTTCTACAAGTTCATTTAAAATTAGTTTTAACCTTGACGCATTTAAATTGATGACAGAAATGACCCATAACATTAAACTTCAACCAATTGAACTAATTTGAATAGCCAAACCAAATGAATCAATTTTAATCAACCAAACTAAAGTTTATTTTTTGATTGTATTCACCCCAATATCCACTATCAATTTGTGATTCTTTTAAACAACTAGTTTTGTGTTCATGTGGCATGCACATCAACTTGCACAAAATGGTTTAAATTCAAGATTTTTTTTTCCTCAAGTTGTTTTTTCTTAGGGTTCCTTGATCTTTTGGAACATGAAGGCATTCAATTTCAACATCTCTATTGAAGCAACATTTCTAAATTGAACAACAACAATGGAATCAAGCAATTCAAAACACGTGCTAAAATGAAGCAACTACTTCCTTTCAATTGTAGTCCTCCATCCATTTTTCATCACCTACACTATAGATAAGATGTGAATCTTTTCCCACAATGATAGCTATTCAATTAAGATGCATCTAAGTTCATCTTTCTATTTTTAATATATGATATTTTCACTCCTAAAAAAATGAAAGATCAATGGATGGTAGCATATAGCTTGTGACTATTGTCTTGAATATTCAAGAGTTGAATATCAAGTGCTTGACATCTAAAGCTTACAAGTTGCAATCTTCACATGTTTACAAATTCATCACCACCATCACTCATTGACACCTTAGAATGGTGGTTTCTCACCTTTTAACATTGAGTGCACTTGTTAGATTCCAAGACTTTTTCATGTGTAGGTAAATGCTACAACTATGGCTTGTTAGAAATTGTAATGTTAATAAAAATGTAATAGATCTTTACCCATACAACCTCCTTTCCTTCATATTAATGGTTGAAAATGGCCATAACATATGCAAGATACTACCAAACTTGAGCTTTTATTCAACTCTTTAATGAAGCAAAAGGCCAAATGACTAACAATTATGTTAAAAAAAACAACTTACAGAATGAAGATTAGTGTTAAAAAATTTCCAACTCTCAACATTCACACATTGGTTGAAGTTCGAGCATAATTTTATTTCAAAATTCTACACCCATGCATAGTCTCTTCCTTATTAGTTCCACCAACAAACATCACGTTTTGACATAATTATCCAAAATCCAAACTCATAACAATGGCTTTCCATGTGTTATTCCAAATTTTGTGGCCTTGTAAAACATCAACAAATCTATAAATTTTTTTCCTAGGAGAGAAAGAGAAGAAGCAATTATAAAAAGAAAACCTCCTAGCGTGTATAAAGTATAAGAGAAGGTTTGCTCCCTAAGGCTTCCCCTAATTTGAGGGTCATAGCCTCAAGGCTATAGGCTTGAAAATTAGGGGAGGTCGTTAAGAGCAAGCCTTCCCCAAGTGTAAAACATGAAATGTATTTTATTCAAATGGTAGAAGGTCTACATGTGATGAGGGGAAAGGTTTAGGGTTTAGTTCAAAATGCCATAATAAGATGAAAATTAAGTATGAATGATGATTGTCCTTGATAAATTTAAACCTAGAGATTTTTTCTCTCATCCAAATTTGTATTTTCCATTGAAACACATCCCTCCAATATAACAAGGGAAGGATACTTCCATTAAAAACCTTCAAGATTCTCTTAAGTGTATTTGGAGGTATCCATTTAAAAGTATTTTCCCATGATACTTTTTGTGGGTATAACATGGAGAAAGAAAATTGCATCAATTGTAATGCCATTGAAGTGGGCGAGTTCCAAAAGTAAGCACCCCTTAGCTCCACCTCGGCCAAGCTTAGTTCCAAAACTTTGCACCCTCTTTGCTCTTCTAGTGTTACCCTACACACACAAAAATGATATTTTGCCTAAAAAGGGTTATTGGGTGTTTGGATGATTTTTTGATTTCATTCATCCACAAACTTTAGTACAGGCTTGATTTTAATTTCCATTCCCCCTAATAATAATTGAATTACCAAATTATTGCTCCTGAAACAACATAATTAGAATGGAATTTTTGCTAATTACTACTAAATGTCTTGTTACAAGCTCCTCCTCCTCATCACTCCAGGTTATTATATCACCCAGTATCTAGTATCATGAATTAGGTCACTTGGAAAAAAAAAAAAAAAAAAAAAAAAAAAAAAAAAAAAAAAAAAAAAAAAACCCAACCCTAGAAGTTTGATTATTAAGTTTTTTTTATAAAAACCTATAAGTTTGATGATTAAATTCTATGTTTTTTAAAAAAACAAAACCTAGAAGTTTGATGATTAAAAAAAAAAACCTAGAAAGTTTGATGATCACAAAAGGACTTAGAAGTTTGATGATAATCAAATCAGCAGTGAGCATCAAAGTTTGACAAGAATTGCAAAAGTCATTAGTGTTTTTGTTGTTGTTGTTTGGTGTGCTGAATATTTTAGTATTGTTGTTGTCTGGGTTGATCTGTCCCTGAATGGTTTTTTTTTGGGGGTTGGGGGTGGGGG